>JGI24707J26582_10001038_pt1 | contig 22080 bp, 22 predicted proteins | sample BioPla1DNA1_FD_26582 | JGI IMG/M metagenome (IMG submission 26582)
TATTAAACTCTCTTCATATATTCGCCAGTTCTAGTATCAATGCTGATAACATCGCCTTGTTCTACGAATAGCGGAACGTGAATTGTTGCACCGGTTTCTACTACCGCAGGCTTCGTTGCACCTGTTGCTGTATCCCCCTTAAATCCAGGCTCTGTATCCGTAACTACTAATTCAACAAATANAGGTGGCTCAATAGCAAATACTACACCTTGATAGGAAAGCATTTTAACCATCTCGTTTTCTTTTACGAATTCAAGGGAATCACCGATTGCGTCTTTGTCTAATGCAATCTGATCATATGTGTCTACATTCATGAAATGATAAAGCTCACCATCCGAATATAGATATTGCATATCGCTTCGATCAATATGTGCCTGTGGAAATTTCTCAGTTGGTCGGAAAGTCTTTTCTACCATACCGCCATTTATAATATTTCTTAATTTTGTTCTAACAAAAGCTGCGCCTTTTCCTGGTTTTACATGCTGAAACTCAACAACTTGATAAACATTGCCTTCAACTTCTATGGTTAAACCATTTCTGAAATCGCCTGCTGAAACCATACTAAAAATTCCTCCTTAAATTTGACTACACCTTAGTCTATAATAAACTGACAATATTTGCAACAGTTTTTTCTATCCTATTGCTATGAATAGGCACTTTATTTTATATAATATTTGTTCTTGAGGCAACCTTTTTTACAACTCTATTAGTTCTTTTGCAGAATTTGTAAAATTGACACAACCTTCTTCCGTAACTGCTACCAAGTCTTCAATTCGTACACCGCCAAATCCTTTCATATAAATTCCTGGTTCCACAGTGACAGCCATTCCAGCTTCAATAATTTCTTCCTCCATTGGAGAAAGTCTCGGATTCTCATGAATGTGGAGTCCTACGCTATGCCCTAAACCATGACCAAAGCATCCTTCATAGCCTGCCTTATAAATAATATCCCTGGCCACTTTATCAATTTCTTTCCCTTGATATCCTGCTTTAATAAAAGCCAGAGCTGCTTCCTGTGCCTCTAGTACCGTTTGATATACTTTCTTTTGCTCCTCGGAAGCTTTTCCAATCACGATGGTTCTGGTCATATCAGAACAATATCCCTCATAAACGCATCCAAAATCCATGGTAAGGAAGTCTCCCACCATCACCTTTTTTTCAGTAGGAACTGCATGGGGCATAGATGAATTGAAACCAGATGCCACGATAGAAGAAAAACTAAGGGCTTGTGCACCATTCATTTTAAGCAAATACTCTATTCTAGCTGCAATTTCTAATTCTGTCATACCTGGCTTGATATAATCTAGCATTTCCATGAACACTTGGTCACCAATGGCTTCTGCTTTTCTTATAAACTCCAACTCGTTGGCTGTCTTAATTCTTCTCATTCTAGTAATTTCATTACCAATGGGTTGGAAATTCTTTACCTTAAGGTTTTCCTTAAAGGTTTGGAAGGTGGAATAGAGCATATCTTCTGCTTCAAAGCCAAGGTTTTCGATATTCTCTGATATTAGCATATCATTAATGGCTTCCACATATCCACCGTTTCCTATAGTAATAATTTCATAGCCCTCAGCTTCCATTTCCGCTTGTATGGTATAGCGAAAATCCGTAATAACCGCATGCCTGTTCTGTGAAATATACAAGTATCCTGTCTCACCTGCAAAACCACTAACATAGCGTAAATTGTTTGGATTGGAAACTAAAACTGCATCCAAATCAAGATTTTTTAATAGTTCTTGTACTTTTTTATAGTTATCCATAATCTACCGTCCTTCCTTTATCATTGTAACCAAGGCATCCATTGCTAATAGATACCCTTCTATCCCAAGTCCTGTAATCTGGCCTGTACAAACGGGAGCCGTTACAGAAATATGACGAAAGGCTTCCCTTTGATGAATGTTGGTAATATGTACTTCGATTTTAGGCACGGTAATAGAAGCCAGGGCATCTCGGATGGCATAGCTATAATGGGTAAAAGCACCTGGATTGATAATAATACCATCTACCTTTTCAAGATACGCTTTTTGAATACAATCAATAATTTCACCTTCGCAATTGCTTTGGAAGGTTTCCAAGGAAACCTCCATTTCCATTGCCTTTTTGTTTAACAGATCCAAGAGATCCTTAAAATCCCTAGTACCATAGATGCCTTTTTCTCTTATTCCAAGAAAATTCAAATTCGGCCCATTAATCACTAGTATTTTCATTCAATCCCTCCTCATTCATCAGATAAGTAAGCCTTAACAATCAAATCAACGATCTCTTCTCTCGATAATTCATCGGTATCAATGATTTCATGAGCTGTTTCTTCATATATGGAAGCTCTACTATCAAGCAGACGAGATACCTTGTCCTCCAATTCTTCCCCTCTTAGCAGTGGTCTTGTGGTATCACCAAGCAATCGCTGAACCAAGGTTTCCTTGGAAGCTTTTAGATAAATAATAAATCCAAGCTCGTTTAGTAGTTTGCGGTTTGTTTCTCTTAGAATCAAACCTCCTCCAGTGGATAATACGGTATCTTGCATCTGATTTTTCAAAGCTATTAATACGTTGGTTTCCAAATCTCGAAAATATTCTTCTCCTTGGAAATCAAATATTTGCCTTATGGTATTGCCTACCGAGCTTTCTATCATTTCATCTGTGTCCTGAAATTGATAATGTAAACGCTTTGCCAGCAGACTGCCTATGGTGGTTTTTCCTGAACCCATAAAACCAATCAGAATTATATTTTGATTCTTATTACTCATACTACCCCCAATTCTTTTGTAAAAAGCCCTTTAATAAGCTTTTATTTTCCCTTTTTTCAAATCTTTTCGATAAAAATATANAACAATNCGTTCTAATTTACGCTTAAATACAATTTGAATCTCTTCCTTGGGACTAATGGGCTTTACAAAATAGGTCATCAATCCCACTCGATTAGCACCAAATACATCCGTAAAGAGTTGATCTCCTATAAAAACAGTATTACTAATCTTTGTCCCCATAATCTTCATAGCTCTGATAAAATTCTTCTTTGCAGGTTTTTTAGCATTATAAATATATTTAATATTGATATCTTTATTAAATCGCTCAACCCTCTCCTGATTGTTGTTGGAAATGAGACATACACGAAAACCAATGTTCTTTAGCCTAGCAATCAATTCAATTGCCCTTGGACTCGCATTCGCTCCATGTTCAACCAGGGTATTATCAATATCAAAAATAATGCCACGATAACCCTCTTGATATAATTTTTCATAATCTATCACATAAGAAGAATCTGCGATTCTTTTCGGATAAAACATTTTTAACATAATAACCTCCCAATCCACTTGTAAAAGCAATTCCATTCATAATGCAAGATGCTTTCTCAAAGAACAAATTTCTACATTTTTTTATTATACTACTATAGTATGTCGTTAGAAAATATTTGGTTCGATTTGCTTATGAATCAATATCCCCTGTACAATGAGGGCATTTGCTTGCTTCCAAATGAATATCCGATTTACAGTGAGGGCACTTCTTCGTTGCGGGCTTAACAGTAACTTCTGGCTTTTTCAATTTATTAATCCATCTTACCATGATGAAAACAACAAAAGCCATAATCAAGAAATTTAAAACTCCGGAAATAAATGCACCATAATTAATAGTAGCAACATTGGCTTCCTTGGCCTTTTCCAGTGTTTCATAATCTTTTCCATCCAAAGCGATAAATAAATTGGTAAAATCAATTCGCTTGGTTAGTAAACTTAAAACCGGCATAATAATATCATTAACTAATGAATTAACAATCTGGTTAAAGGCACCACCAATTATGATACCAACTGCCAGGTCAATCATATTTCCCTTTAAAGCAAATTTCTTGAATTCCTTTAACATAGTAATACCCTCCTGGTTGATCACTGTTAAATTTTCATTACCCTTTAGCTTTAGTTTTTTCCGTTTCATCGTATTTCAATACCCAATCCTTAAATATTATATATTGTAAATAAATACCCTTTGATTATACCATAGATTAAACGGTTGGAATAGATTTCTCATTTTTATTATTTATGTATTTGCTTGTCCATGATTCAATATTGTTTACATGGATTGTTTCATAGCCTTTAGGATGAACTTAAACCTTAAACCTTAATCCTCATCCTTATACTTGGTATAAACTGCGCAATCATAAGAACTTCCGTCTCGTCTTATTCCAACCTTCTCTATAATTTCGGTAAATTTCATTCCTGCCTTTTGCATGACCCGACCAGAAGCTGGATTTAGCAGATCATGCTTTGCAACTATCTTTTGGTAACCAATTTCATAAAATAGATAATGCATTACCGCACGGAGTGCTTCCGTCATAATCCCTTGATTCCAAAATTCTCTACCGATACAGTATCCAATTTCACAAGAGGAATCTAAGGTGTTTTTTATCTCAACACTAATGGATCCAATGACATGCTTTCTGTTTTTTAAAACAATGGCCCATTGATAGGTGTCTGGATAGCTATAGCTCTGTAAGATATACTTGATTCGTTTCTTCGATGCAGATATGTCTTTATGTGGCCCCCAAGATAAATATTTGCAAACCTCCGGGTCACTTGCCCAATTATGAAACATATCATTGGCATCGGTACGTTCAAATTTTCTTAAAATCAAACGAATTGTTTCGATGGTAACCGTTCCCTTATGTTGTAACATCTACTTCACCCTTTTATTAATATTATACTTTTTTGTAATAAGGACACCCATATAAAAATATTCACTTTATGCTAAGGGGTCTAAAAGATGATATACAGATAAGAATCCTTTTATTCATTAAATTTTCTATAGGGAAACCGTTTTCTATAGCTTTTAGAAAAATATTTAAAAACTGCTATAGAGCCCAGTTTGGTTCAATACACTTTAGGCCTTCTTCTATAGCAGTTTTTAATTCTATCTTAGTTCGATTCCTTTTTCTTTTAGTAGTTCAAGCAATCCATCCACCATGGATTGAATTTCTTGCCCTTCTAAGGTTCGTTCCATGGATACGAATTCAAAACGTATGGTTACACTTTTCTTACCAGGAAGAAGTTTTTCATCTTCAAAGATATCTACAAGACGGAAACTCTTCAAGTATTCACAAGTATATTCTTTGATATAGCCAGCTATGGTATCATAAATCATTTCTTTATCGGTAAGTAAGCTTAAATCGATGGTCACTCCAGGATATTTTGATACTTCAAGGTAGCTAATCTCCTTTGCCACTACTTTATTAAGGTTCTCAATATCGATTTCCGCATATACTACATTTAATTTCTTGTCAATTTTATTTCTTACTCTAGGATTTAAAACCGAGAAATATCCTAAGTTTTCACCCTTTAAGTAAATGGATGCATTATTAATTGGATGGATATAGTTATAATTTTTCAGCTTATCATCTCGTGAAAATGTAGGCTTCATATTCTTTACTGTATTTACTACTTGAGTAATTATATCTTTTACTTTAAAATAAACCTCTTTTTCACTGAGTTTCTTGCTTGCCAAAACTATAGCCAATTTCTTTCTTTCGTTACATAAGCCATCTTCTTTTAGGCCTTCTACCACACGACCAATTTCGAACATGCCCATTTCTGGAGTATGATCAACATTCTTATAGACAAAGCCCAATAAGCTAGGAATCATAGTGGATCGAATGGTATCATTTTCTGCAGTAACCGAGTTGATAATTCGGATATTCGGTTCCGTGACAATTCCAATTTCTTTATTTAATTTACTCTCATACCAGATATAACTATGAACCTCATGCANAGAAAATCTTTCAGCTAGAAGTTGCTTAATCCGNTATTCATCCTCACGATTTACATCATGGCGTATTGGTGTTAGAAGACTCATGGTTGATTTAATTTCAAAATTATCATAACCATAGATACGGGTGATTTCCTCAATGATGTCTGCTTTAATGGTAACATCCTTGGTTGCNCGCCAAGAAGGAACCTTTACNTCAAAATCATTTCCATCTCTTCTTACCTCAAANCCCAAAGCTGTCAAAGTGTTTTCAATTTGATCGGAGGAAATATCAATTCCGGTGTATTTATCTACATAGGTCTTATCAAAACGAATCATTATGGTTTCATATTTTTTAACATAACAATCTGTTAGAGATGAAGTAACCTTAGCCCCCGGATCAATTTCCAATAATAATTTTAAGAAACGTTCTATGGCAAGAGTCGTAAGCTCCGGATCNATNACTTTTTCATATCTGGCACTTGCTTCCGTCCTCATTCCTAGACGTACTGCTGATTTTCGTACGGAGGTACCATCAAAGTTTGCAGATTCTAATAGTACGGAAGTAGTATCATCCGTGATTTCTGAAAGCTCTCCTCCCATAATACCTGCAATTGCAACGGGTTCTTTTTCATCACAAATCATTAAGGTGTCGGTATCGATGGTTCTTTCTACCCCATCCAAGGTCAGGAAATTTACCGGCTTCGAAAATGTCTTAACCCTAATTTTCGATACTTTTCCATGGTCAAAGGCATGCATGGGCTGCCCTAGTTCAAGCATTAGGTAGTTGGTTAAATCCGCTAGAAGGTTAATCGGTCTCATACCACAGTAAGTAAGACGGATTCTCATATTCACNGGGGATTTCTTTACCGAAATCTGATNCACGGTAATACAGCTGTAGCGGAAGGTCTTTTCATCTTCTTNTACCTTTAGGTCAATGGGANCTAAGTCTTTATATACACTGGTATCCATAAGGGACAAGGGTTTTAATGGTCTACCAGTTAAAACAGATATTTCTCTGGCAATACCATAATGGCCCCACAGATCTGGACGGTTGGTTAGGGACTTATTATCCACTTCAAATATAGTATCTTCTATCTGGTAAATCTCTTTTATATCCTTACCAAGAGGAAGATTTTCATCTAAAATCATCAAACCAGAATTGTCTTCGCTGATTCCCAATTCTTTTTCAGAACAGCACATGCCTTTGCTAGTTTCACCAGCAATCTTAACCTCCTGAATCAGAAGATCGCCTACCTGGCCTCCTAATTTTGCAAAGGGAACCACTGCACCTACAAATACATTGGGTGCTCCACAAACACAATCCACTACTTCAGTTCCAATATCTACTTTCACTAGATGTAATTTTTTTGAGTTAGGATGGTCATTAATTTCAATGATCTTACCTACCACAACATCTTTTATATCCTTACCCATTTCATATATATCTTCAACCTCAGCGGTGGATAACGTAAATCGATTGATTAATTCTTTCAAATCCACACCCTTAAGATCTGTAAATTCTGATATCCAATTCATTGATATTAACATATCGGTTTCCCTCCTAATTCGTAACTGCTTTAATTGTTTTAAATTTCCACTGTTGAATAAGCGGATATCCTTAATGTTATACTTCATCATAGCCAGTCTTGTTAGACCAAGACCAAAAGCAAACCCAGTATATCGATCAGGATCAATGCCTCCCATACGAAGAACATTGGGATGAATCATACCACAGGGTAATAGCTCCAACCATCCGGAATTCTTACAGGTAGGACAGCCATCTCCACCACAGATGGCACAGTTAATATCCAATTCAAAGCCTGGCTCTACAAAGGGGAAAAATCCCGGTCTTAATCGTACTTTTACATCCCTCTTGAACACCTCAGATAAGAGTACTTTCATAAAATAAATGAGGTTGGAAATAGAGATGTCATCTCCAATCATCATACCCTCTAACTGGAAGAAGGTGTTTTCATGACTGGCATCAATGTTCTCATTTCTAAAACATCTGCCCGGGAATAAAACCTTCAAAGGCTCACCAGGTTTTGGTGCCCCATATTTTCTCATAATGGTATTTTGGGCAGCAGAAGTATGGGTTTTCAAAATCTGACCATTCTCCAGATAATAAGTATCTTGCATATCCCTAGCCGGATGATTCTTAGGAATATTCACTGCTTCAAAATTATTGTATTCTGTCTGAACCTCAAGACCATCTTCAATAATAAAGCCCATGGTTTTAAAGATATCTTCAATCTGTCTTTGTACAATTGTAATCGGATGAAGGGTACCAGCTTCATTTTCGGAAGGAATGGAATAATCATAGCACTCTGCACTTTCAATTTCCTTTTGATATTCCTTCTCCTCAATAACCGTTTGGTACGAAACNATGGCTTGCTCAATCTCATTCTTGAGCTTATTCACCTGCATTCCAGCTGTTTTCTTATCCTCTCCAGACAGATTACGTAGGTTCTTTAATTCCTCCGTAACAAGCCCCTTCTTACCTAGGAAGGCAACTCTGATTTTTTCTAATTCATCTCTCGTCTCTACTAAATTTAATTCATGATTGAATTTAAGTTTCAGTTGTTCTAAATTTTCCAACATAAAATAATCCTCCTTTTCTTAATAAATAATACAAAAAAAGCTTCCATCCGCAAGGGACGAAAGCATCGTGGTACCACCCAATTTCAAGTCTAATATAGACTTCTCCGTCTATAATAAACTTCTCAATAGTTATAACGGAACTAACCCGGCCTTTCTTTTACATGGAATAAATTCAAAATAATTAATCCATATATCTTAAAGGCAACTCCGGTGCCGAACTTCGTAACATATCTGAACCCTGAATAGGCTCTCAGCCGCTGACCCATTCTCTCTGGCGGGAAAATACATACTACTAAAACACCTTCATCGTTGTTTTCATATTATCCTAATATTAATCGACTGTTTCTATTATGTCAAGATATAAATTGGACCCGGTGAAAGAAATGGGAGTAACTTTCATCCCATTAATGATAAGTTACTCCCATATTATGCTTCATTATCCTTGATTTGTAATAATTTTTTCTACACAAGACTTCTTATCGTCTTCATATTATGTAGAGATTATTCGGCTGGTCATCATATCGGATTCTACCAATTTGCCACCGGAGTATACATAAGCGTAAGAACGTAATCGATATTGCTCGTCACTACTAACAAAGAATTGACTGGCGCTTAAGGAACAAAATGTATCTTCTTCAAGTCTGGACCATACACCTATTTGAGTCCAAACCCCATCAATATATTTGTCCACATAGGCTGTAATACGTACTTTATCGCAATTCCTTGCACTTACAATAATGTAAATATAAACTCTTCCGTCATCATCAATGTCAAAACTACTTATGAAATTGTTGATATTAGTATACATTGGTTGGATAATGATTTCCGGGTCTGGCATTAAAACCTGGGCTTCTGCTTTCATTGGAGCTAAAGTAAAGGCCATTAGAACTAAAAATAATGCTATTATTCTACGTGTTTTTTTCATAGAAATCCTCCTTTCACTATATTAACTGTTTTCGGAGGATGTTTCTTACATTATTTTCATAAATTTGTTATTTTAATTGCTTTATTTTTTCAGCAACTTTAATAATTTCATTATTCCTAAGTCCTGTTGCTTCCAGTGTAAGGATATCTTGATTTAAGATCCAATGTAAGTTTATCATCTTATCCTTTTTTAACAGAAAAGCCTCTTCATCATGAATCATTACTTTCTTCATATCTTTATCATCCGAATCGGTTCGTAAAGTTGTGGACTCTCCTGAAATCCAAAAAAAACGAAAGACTTCTCCTAAGCCATTCTCATATTTCAAATATCCATTCCCATGTTCAAATTCAGAATTCACCAGTTGATATCCTTCCGGTATATAAGAAAGATAATATTTTCCTGCCCAGTCCTTGGGTAAATTCACCATGTCATCCGGCTCATTCTCGACGAAATCGATTTGAGTAAACTTGCTGGTGAAGTTAATGATCGTATCAAAGAAACGAAAACGATAAGCCTCTACGGTAGTGATTAGCATGGCTTGAATCCCAAGAAAGGCAAGAAGAATAATGGCTGCTTTTTTGATAAAGCTAGAGGTAAATTTCCTTCTTTGAATTCTTCTCTTGTATTTCTTATGAAATTGGTAAAACCAACGATCCAAACTTTCAGGGGTTTTTAAATCTCTCCATTCGGCTTCCTTTTGATCAAGTTCATCACACAAAAGATTCCCATGTTCATATCCTATGTGTTTAAGAAAATTTTTCTCTAATTCTAAGCTATGGTTTTGATCCATAAGGGAGTTATGTTTCATTATAATCCCAACCTTTTGATAAGATTTTTTTAAGTGCTGCCTTTGCCCGGTGTAAACGTACGCTGACTAAATCACTGGAAAGATTAATAAGCTCTCCGATTTCCGGATTACTTAATTCGTAAAAGTATCTTAAGGTTAATATATCGGCATATGACGGGTTGATTTTATTCAATGCTGCTGCCAACTCTTTCCCCTTTTCCAGATTAAGAACATATTGCTCCAAAGAAATATCCGTATCTTTATAAGCATCCTCACCAAATTCTTCAGAAAAATCTTTGGTAATTATTTTCTTTTTCTCATTATAACGGTCATAAGAAAGGTTCCTTACTATAATAACTAAGTAAGCTCTAGTTTTCTTACACTTAATTTTACTAATTTTATCTAAATGTTTGATAATTTTTACAAAGGCAGTCTGTATTACATCTTCCGCATCATAATAGTCCTTTAAAATTTGAAATGCTACAAAGAACAACTCTTTATGATAGGTTATATATAATTCCTCCAACTTGTCTCTTTTTTCTCGATCATCTATCATTAGTAAAATAGCCAACATGACAACTCNTCCTCTTATCCCATTGTATGTTACCTTGAACCGAATCTTTTATTTAATGAACATAGCATCTCCAAAACTAAAAAACCGATAGCCTTCCCTGACAGCTTCTTCATAAGCCGCCAAAATCTTCTCTCGACCTGCCAAAGCAGATACTAACATCAACAAAGTTGATTCTGGAAGATGGAAATTGGTAATCAGAGCATCCATCACTTTAAATTGATAACCTGGATAGATAAATATCGAGGTATCTTCGCTCCCTGCCCGAACCATACCATTTTCATCAGCAGCGGATTCTACTGTCCTACAACTGGTTGTTCCAACACAAATAACCCTTCCACCATTTTTTTTGGTTTGATTGATTTTCTCTGCTTCTTCTGGATCTACTTGATAAAATTCTGAATGCATATGATGTTCTAGAATATTGTCCACTTTTACCGGCCGAAAAGTACCTAAGCCAACATGAAGAGTTACATTAGCAATGGTTACCCCCATATCTTCAATCTCTTTTAATAATTCCTTGGTAAAGTGCAGACCTGCTGTGGGTGCAGCGGCAGACCCCTCATATTTTGCATAAACCGTTTGATAACGATTTTTATCTTTTAGTTTATGAGTAATATAAGGTGGTAGTGGCATCTCCCCCAATCGATCCAAGATTTCTTCAAAAATTCCTTCATAAGAAAACCTGACCAAACGATTGCCTTCATCCACAAGATCAATCACTTCGGCNGTTAATAATCCACCACCAAAATCTATTTTCGTACCTGGTTTTGCCTTTTTTCCTGGTTTAACCAAGGTTTCCCAGATATTATTTTCTCTTCTTTTTAATAATAAAAGTTCTATCTTTGCCCCGGGGGTCTCCCCATTGGAACTAGAAGGATTGTTTATTTTTTCTCCAATCAATCGAGCTGGAATTACTTTTGTATTATTAAGAACCAGACAATCCCCCTTACGCAAATACTTCTTAATATCAACAAAGCTATTATGGGTGATTTCACCTGTCTTTTTATCTAATATCATAAGCCTGGATCCAGACCGATCTTCCAAGGGATCCTGGGCAATTAATTCTTCCGGTAAGTCATAATAAAAATCTTGTGTTTTCATTCTTATCTCCAATCATACATTGAAAAACATTTATATATAGAATTCGGCTACCTCAAACTAGGTATTAGCAAAGAGACTTTTGGTCACTAAGCACTATAGGAAATTCTATAAATATAACAAATAAATACCCCCGCCCTAAACAAAAAACATAATTTTCATGTTTACAGCGGGAATATTATAAAAATGTTTTAAAATAATAAATCTGATTTCTTTTTCAATAACTTTGCTCCATTAACGATCATAAACGCTCCTGCCAAAGCACCTGCTACTATTAACATAATGCCAATAACAAGATTCCAAACACCAACGGATTTCATGGTTTTATAGATTTTCTCCATCATCCTAACTCCCTCCTTTAGAATATGAATTATTTACTTACCCCATAAATCTGGTAATATGCATCAATTGCTTCTTTTAGACTATCGTCAATAACAATTTTCCCATTATAAGGTTTATTATGCAAATGTTCCACTACTTCCTCCATGGTTACAATGGCAGTTGTTTTCATCCCGTATGTTTCTTCGATCTCTGCTAGAGCACTCTTACTGGTCTTGCCTCGTTCCATCCGATCCACTGAAACCACAAGACCCAAGACGGAAACATTCCCCTGGGCTTTAATGATTGGCATTGTTTCACCTATGGAAGTACCGGCCGTTGTAACATCTTCAATAATAATCACTCTGTCATTGTCTGAAATCGGTGAACCTAGTAAGATTCCCTGATCACCATGGTCCTTGACTTCCTTACGGTTTGAGCAGTACTTAACATCCTTATCATACAATTCACTGATTGCAATGGCAGTGGTAACACTTAAGGGAATCCCCTTATATGCCGGCCCAAAGAGAAGATCAAAATCCATTCCAAATTGTTCCTGAATTGCTCTGGCGTAATATTCCCCTAATTTTCTCAATTGTGATCCTGTTCGATAGAATCCTGTATTAATAAAAAATGGTGTTTTTCTTCCACTCTTGGTTGTAAAATCACCAAATTTTAAAACTCCACAATCTACCATGAACTCAATAAATTCTTTCTTATACTGTTCCATAGCCATCCTCCTTTATTTAACACAAGCAATCAGTTGACTGATATGATCAATCTTATGTTTTCTCATATAATCTTCAATCCCTTCAACCACTTCTATGGTTGCTCTAGGATTAATGAAATTCGCTGTACCAATGGCTACCATGGTGGCACCAGCCATGATAAATTCCAAGGCATCTTCTGCCGTAAGGATTCCTCCCATACCAATGATCGGCAGTTGAATGCTATTGGCTACCTGATAAACCATTCGCAGGGCAATGGGTTTTATGGCAGGACCCGATAATCCACCTGTTTTATTTGCCAGTAAAAATGCCCTCTTATGAATATCTATCTTCATACCAGTCAAGGTATTAATCAAGGAAACAGCATCTGCCCCTCCACTTTCCGCTGCCCTGGCCATCTCTGTAATATCTGTTACATTGGGGCTTAACTTCATAATAATGGGTTGCTTTGCTATTCTTTTCACCTGGGAAGTAATCTCCTCCACACTACGAGCATTTTGTCCAAATGCAATCCCACCTTCCTTGACATTGGGACAGGAAATATTGATTTCCAACAAATCCACATCACAATCTGCCAAGCGTTCTACAACTTCACAATATTCCTTAAGGGTTTTCCCCACGACATTTACAATAATTTTCGTATCATATTTTCTTAAAAAGGGGATGTCTCGTTCTATAAAAACATCAACCCCAGGATTTTGTAGGCCGATAGCATTTAGCATACCACCATAGGTTTCGGCTACCCTAGGGGTAGGATTTCCAGCCCAAGGGACAGAGGATACCCCCTTTGTGGTTACTGCTCCTAAACGGGACAAATCCACATATTCGCTATATTCCATACCAGAGCCAAAGGTTCCGGAGGCTGTAGTAACTGGATTCTTAAAATCAACACCTGCAATTCTTACATTTGTATTCATAATTCCACCTCATCTGCATAAAATACGGGACCATCCTTACAAATCCTTTTATTATTCACATTGGTATGATGGTCTCTCTCTGTGGATTTACATACACAACCCAGACAAGCTCCAATACCACAGGCCATTCTTTCCTCTAAGGATAATTGTGCTTTCATTCCCTTTTCTTTTGCATATGCTTGAATCGCCCGAAGCATAGGTGTTGGTCCACAGGCATATATCATATCGGTTCTTATGTCATGGTCAAAAATCGCATCGATTACATTTCCTTTGGTACCTGCACTTCCATCTTCTGTAGATATGTAGACCTTACCATATTGTTCAAACTCCTGAGACATGAAAATAGAATCTCTATATCCTAGTACAATCTTTTTTTCACCATCCAACTGTTTTGCTAGTTCCAACATAGGAGGAATTCCAATACCTCCTCCGATTAACAATGGGTTTTTTCCTTCAAGGTGAAAACCATTGCCCAAAGGTCCCATGACAGTAATTTCATCTCCCCCCTTTAGGGTGGAAAAAGCCAAGGTACCTTTACCTACAACCCGATAAACCAGACGAATTCTCCCTAATTCTTTATCAATCTCACATATACTAATGGGTCTTGGTAATAAACTACTACCATCCTCTAAATAAAGAGAGACAAATTGTCCAGCCTTTGCATTCTTTGCAACATAAGAATCCTCCAGCCACATACTATAGATATCTTCATCCAGTTGAATATTTTGCTTAATAACGACTTTGTGTTTTTCTGCCAATACCATGATCGATCTCCTCTAGCCTTCTATGATTTTTACATGCACCTTTCGTATTCTAGGCCCGTCAAATTCTGTAAAATATATCCCTTGCCAGGTACCTAGAAGTAATCTTCCATCCTCAATAATGATTGTTTCAGAAAACCCCATCATACTGGACTTAATATGAGCGGCGGAATTCCCTTCCATATGTCGGTATCCATCCGAAAAAGGAACGATTTTATTCATTTCCATCAAGAAATCCCTTACCACATCCGGATCTGCATTTTCATTTATGGTTACTGCTGCCGTAGTATGAGGAATAAAAACGATACAAATTCCATTCTTAACACCACTGTCCTCAATGATATCTTGTACCTTACTTGTAATATCAATCATCGCCGAAGCTTGTCCCGTTCGAACACCGAATGTATATACACTGCTCATATTACTTCCTCCTATATGTAAAATATGTTTCACATNATAAGCCAGTCCAACCAATTAATTACATCCAAAGCTTTATTGTCTTACATTATATAAAACTTAAAAATAAAATACAAGATTTTAATTAATAATAATGATAGAAAGCACTCGAAGATGAAATATATGAAGCCAAACTCTTCTACAAGCGAAATTATTTTACTNANNTTCTATTCCCTTGACAGGAAANTTTAACTATGTTATATTTACCAACGAAACTTTTACAAATATTTTTGTATAACTGCATTCGAAAATTTCACAGTTAGAGAGGATGTCAAAATGGCAAATGTAAACCCTTTAGTTACTATTGAAATGCAAAATGGTGATATCATGAAATTAGAATTATATCCTGATACTGCACCAAATACGGTTAATAATTTTATTTCACTTGTGAAGAAGGGATTCTACAATGGACTTAAATTCCATCGGGTAATTCGTGGTTTTATGATTCAGGGTGGCGATCCAGAGGGAACTGGTATGGGAGGCCCCGGTTATTCGATAAAGGGCGAATTTACTTATAACAATTTTGAAAACAACTTAAAGCACACTGCAGGTGTAATTTCTATGGCTAGATCCCAAAGACCAGATTCTGCAGGTTCCCAATTCTTTATTATGCATAAGGATTCCCCACATTTGGATGGTTCCTATGCTGCCTTCGGGAAAATAAGGGAAGGCATGGAAGTAGTGAATAAAATCGCCAATGTAAAGACCGATTATAGTGATGCACCTCTGGAAGACCANATTATGAAGACAGTTACTGTCGATACCTTTGGTGTAGATTACCCTGAACCAGAGACCCTTTAAACAAATATAGGCTAAAATAATTTGGACAAAAAACATTTTAAGATAACTAAGCTAACTAAGGAATACGAATATCTAAAAAGCTGTCAGAAAACTTATGATTTAGGAAGTACATTCCTAAAAATATGTTTCTGACAGCTTTTTTTATGAACTTAAATTAAATCCATAGTAAACATACGGTTCTTATCTATAGACTCCCTAAGGCATTCTTAATATCTTCTTTCATATTGATTACAGCTTGCCTTGAAGCATCTGCGTAATTTTTCGAACCGAATGTTTCATATCCCTTTTGCTTATAGGCAGCAATAATGCCTCTGGAAGAATTCACAATAGCCCCCAGCCCATCCTTATTAAAGTAATGAACCAGATCCTCTGCTTTCCCTCCCTGGGCACCATATCCAGGTACCAAAAAGTATGTTTTTGGCATTAGTGATCTTAAGGTCTTGCCAATCTCAGGATAGGTAGCTCCTACAACAGCACCAATCTGACTATAGCTGGCTCCCATGTGTCTTTCGCCCCACTCAGCAACTTTCTTTCCCACCAGTTCATAAAGGGGTTTTCTCTCTATCAACTGATCCTGAAATTCATTACTGGAAGGATTGGAGGTTTTCACAAGGATAAATAAGCCCTTAGACTCTTCTTGACATACCTTAATAAAGGGAAGTATTCCATCGGAGCCAAGATAGGGATTTACCGTAATAAAATCTTCATCAAAGCCACGGTAAGTCTTTCCTGCGATAGTCACCTTACCTAAATGACCAGTGGCATATGCTGCTGAAGTAGAACCGATATCTCCACGTTTAATATCCCCGATTACAATCAATCCTTTTTCTTTGGCATAATCTACGGTTTGTTTAAACACCTTCAAACCCTCGATACCAAATTGCTCATACATAGCCACTTGTGGTTTTACTGCTGGAATNAAATCGTATGTAGCATCAATAATCCCTTTGTTATATTGCCAAATTGCTTCTGCGGCTCCTTCTAGGGTTTCCCCTTTTTCTTGGTATGACTGTTCTAAGATATGCTCTGGAACATATTCCAACATTGGATCCAATCCAACAACAATTGGAGATTCCAGTGACTCAATTTTACTGATTAACCTATCAATCATCCCTATCCCTCCATATATTTTATAATCTATTTTGCATCTATTTTTATGACTTTATGTATCTCATGATTCAATAATGTCACTATGATCCAATAGTGCAAACATGATCCAATATTTCTGCATTACCCAATAGCGCAAGTATTATTTAATAACGTAAGAAAAATCCTATAGGGCATGTATTATTCATTAAACGCAAGTACTATCAATAACGCAAACACAATCCAATCGTACAAGTTTTATTCAATAATGCAAGTACTATCAATAACGCAAGCACAATCCAATCGTACAAGTTTTATTCAATAACNCAAGCACAATCCAATCATACAAGTATTTTCTAATAGTGCCGCTTGACCTAATTGTACAAGCATATTTGATTATTGGTGCTTCCCTTTATTGCACTGGTATTGATACACTACTCTTCCATTAACAAAAGTATATTCAACCCGGCCAAAAACCTTTCTTCCATGAAAGGGAGTATTCTTTCCCTTCGAACGGAAGCTATTCTTATCAATCTGATATTCTGCCTTGGGATCGGCAATTACGATATCCGCAACCTTGCCCTCTCCAATGGATCCTCGGTCAATTCCTAGAATTCTAGCAGGATTCAGACTCATCTTTTCAACCATTTGTCTGGCTGTTAAATACCCTTCTTTCACTAATTCTGTATTGGTTAAGGCAAAGGCAGTTTCTAATCCCACAATCCCAAAGGGAGCCTCTAAAAAGGATTTCGACTTTTCTTCTTCTGAGTGAGGGGCATGATCCGTAGCTATGACATCGATAACCCCATCTCTTAGGGCTTCTTTTAAAGCAATCAAATCTTCTTCACTTCTCAAAGGTGGATTCATCTTATAATTGGATTCTTTGGATGGAATATCAGCATCTGTCAAGGTAAAATGATGGGGACAAACTTCCCCTGTGACTGAGAGACCCTCCTTCTTGGCCATAGCAATAAATTTCACACTATCTTTGGTAGAGCAATGACAAATATGGAGCTTAGCACCGGTTTCCTTGGCTAGNAGGATATCTCTGGCCACTATAAGGTCTTCCACAATATTTCCAATTCCAGGAATTCCCAGCTCCTGCGACCTTGCTCCTTCATTCATAGCCCCATTTCTTACTAGGCTGCTATCTTCACAGTGGGCAAAGATAGGAAGGTCTTGTTCCACTGCTAGTTTCATTGCTTCCATATACAAGGAGGGATCCATAACCGACTTACCATCTTCACTCAGGGCCACCGCCCCTGCTTTCTTCATTCCAAGGATATCCGCAAGTTCTTTTCCAGCCTGTCCAACTGTAATGGATCCGATGGGAAGTATATTCACTAGACCTACTTTCTTAGCTCGATCCAAAAGATCGGATATGGTGGCAAAACTGTCTGTAACCGGATTGGTATTTGGCATAGAGCAAATCGTAGTAAAACCACCTGCTGCTGCCGCCAAGGAACCGGTTTCTATGGTCTCTTTATACTCAAATCCCGGTTCTCGAAGATGAACGTGCAAATCAACAAAACCTGGCATTACATATTTTCCTTTTGCATCAATCACGGTTAGCTTCCCGTGGTTCATGTTCTCCTTTTCCTCATCCTCAGAAATAAGACTGGAACCAACTTTTATAATCCGGTCTTCTTCGATTAGAATATCAAAGATGCCTTCTCGACCCGATGAGGGATCAATGACATATCCATTTTTTATTAATGTAAGCATTCCTTCACCTCCGATTACAAACAAAAGTATTTTTATTGCAGAATTCAGTTTTTGATATTTTTATCAATCCATCAATTGGCCTGCCAGATAATTGATAAACTGTTGGGCTGTCCTACCGGACATTCCTCCATGAGCTAATTCCCAGCGATTGGCTTCCAGAATCAATTCTTCCTCTGAAAAATGAGTTATTCCATGTTTTTGAGCTAAAACTTTTACTATCTCATTAAATTCTTTCTTGGATGGAGCTGAAAAATTAATGGTAATACCAAAACGTGCTACTAGAGATAACTTTTCTTGAACCGTATCGAATCTGTGAATTTCTTCTGTTTTTTCCATATCAGACCGATCGTTCCAGGTTTCTCTTATTAAATGCCTTCGNTTCGATGTGGCATAAATTAAAACATTATCGGGTTTGGTNTCTAAACCACCCTCGATGATTGCCTTTAAATATTTGTATTCAATTTCAAATTCCTCAAAGGACAAATCATCCATTAAAATAACAAACTTATAATTTCTATTTTTTATCTTGGCAATTACTGCGGACAAATCCTCAAATTGATGCTTATAGATTTCAATCATTCGAAGTCCATCCTGATAATATTCATTTAGGATGGCTTTGACTGCAGTTGATTTTCCTGTACCACTATCCCCAAAAAGCAAGACGTTATTGGCTTTTCTTCCCTCTACGAAAGCTCTTGTATTATCTATGAGCTTCTTTTTCTGGATTTCATAACCAACCAAATCCGCAAGCTTAACTTCCTGAGTATTGGTGATGGGAAATATCTCTAGCTTTCCTTCTTCTTTCGAAATACCAAATGCCTTATTTAATCCGAAGGTTCCAACACCATAATTCTTATAAAAGTCCGTTACTATCTGAAAGATTTCCTCTTCATCCTTGGCATTTTCTATGGAATCGCTTAAGATCCTAACTTTTTCGCTAACACTCTTATTATATCTACCAACACTTTTTTTTATGGATTTATAATTGCTTATAATGGAAAAACAATTGATATCCAGCATTTTCTCTATGGGGCTAAAATCATAATCAAATAATTCTTTAAAGATCCAAAAATCATTTTTTGCAAATAGGTTTACGGTTCCCTCTTTTGCCCCAACCTTTTCACAGCTGATACTGAAAGGATTTTCACTGGTAGCCAACAAATAGGCTAGGTAATTGTGCCAAAGGTTTTTGTTGAAACCATAATTGGTAGCAAGATCAAGAAGCTTATGAATAATATCATAAATCCTGCTTATTATATTATCCTTTTCAAAATCCTTGGCTCCTTCTTCTTTGAAACGATCCAGTTCTTTCATTACCTGGGCCAATTGTATGAGAAGCTCATCCTCAGTCATGTTTTTATATATCACTAATTTTGATACTAATCGATACATCTGCATCCTTCTTCCTACTTAGCTTGCCCCGCAAATTCTTCTCTTGTATTTTACCATTCAGATTTGTCGTATTATTTTTGGTTTCTCTATATCCAAACTAGCTTCTTCTTACATCCGTTCTGGTGCCTCAAAGCCTAGTAAGTCAATACATAATAGTAAAATATCCAGTACTAGGGTTATGAGAGTAATCCAAGAATTCTGCTTATTAGCATCTTCCTCTGCAATAATCTTTGTTTCATGATAAAAGCTATTGAAGGCATTGGCTAAATCAAAGATAAACTGACAGATCTTATGAGGTGCCATTTCCTCCGTAGCACTTTTGACAACCTCATTAAATTTAGTAATTTGCAGCATCAAGTCATTTTCCACAGGAGATGTAGCTGGATTAATTACTGGATCCATTTTTTCATCTTTTCTTAGTTCATTGTATTTTGCAAGAATTGACTTGATTCGAACAATAGTATAAAGAATGTATGGACCTGTATCCCCCTCAAAGGATGTAAAACGATCCACATCAAAAATGTAATCCTTGGAAACCTGATTGGATAAATCACCATATTTCAAAGCAGCAATACCTACTTTACTTGCTACCTCCCTTGCCTCATCTTCATCCATATTTCGGTTTTCCATGATTTTATTGTATACCTCATCGGTAACATTTTTAATCAATACTTCTAGGCGCATAACCCCACCATCTCTGGTTTTAAATGGTTTGCCCCCCTTGCCATTCATGGTTCCAAAACCAATGAAATTTAAGATGGTATCTTCTTTAACTAGTTTTGTCTTTCTAGCACAACGGAATATTCTTTCAAAATAAAGTTCTTGTCTCTTATCGGTAATATAGATAATCCGATCGGGATCAAACAATTTCATTCTTTCTACAATTGTAGCAAGATCTGTTGTATCATAGAGGGTGGCGCCATCGGATTTTAAAATCATACAAGGAGGATATTCCTTAGTATCGGTTTCTTCTTTTACATCAACCACCAAGGCTCCTTCACTGATTCTTGCATAATTATTCTCTTTTAAGTAATTTACCATATCCGCAATATAGGGTTGCGCATCGCTTTCTTTCTTCCATAAATCAAAGGATACATTTAAAATCTCGTATATTCTCTTTAAATCACTGACGGAAACATCAAGCATATGCATCCATATAGCAGTATATCCCCGATGACCATTTTGCAATAAATAGGTGATATGCTTTGCTTCTTCTCTGAATTCGGGATTTTCTTTGGATAACTCACTGGCAGCTGGATAAATTTCTTCCAACTCAGAAAGGGTAAATGGAGCCTCTTTTGGATATTCTCCTTGATAGTTTTCATCAAAATATACCAAATCCGGCTTTCTCATCTTTAGACCTGCGATNACAAGTCCCATCTGGGTACCCCAATCTCCAAGGTGAGCATCTCCTATTACCTTGTGTCCACTAAAACGTAAAATTCGTTTTAAACTTTCTCCAATGACTGCAGAACGCATATGACCCACATGCAAGGGCTTAGCAATATTAGGTCCACCATAATCAATAACAATGGTTTGCGGATGTTTTTCTTTTTCATAACCAAAGCTCTCATCAAGTCTCATCTGATTTAGGTAGTTTGCAAAGAACTCCTCATTTAGAGTCATATTGATAAATCCTGGCATGATTGCCGATATATTTTTAAATATCGAATTTTCTTTTAAGATTTCTACTATTTCTTCCGCAATTTTGATTGGTGGCATTTTATATTGTTTTGCAGCAGCTAGAGCACCATTACACTGATATTGGCACAAGTCTGGGCGATTCGATAGGGTCACTGCACCATACTTTTCATCATAACCTTTTTCTTTAAAAGCTTTCTTTACTTCTTCATTTATCAATTCAATAACTGTTTTCATTTTAACCTCCAATTCATGACCTTTAAACTTAAACAATACTTTAACATAGAAGTGCATAAAAGTCATCTGGTATGAATAAATTTTCTTATTTTTATTAATTAATGATAGATTACCACTTTTGAGTCGAAAAAAATTAAAAATTTTGCATATTTTTTAAATATAGGCTGTTTTTTTTGACAAATATGTTGTATATTATTAGTATACCTAGATTATTCATCTAGTTATTTCTAACGATGCTTCGCACCGCATTGTTACTGGTTTTATTCTGATTTTATACGTTCACTTAAAAAGTGAA
>JGI24707J26582_10001040_pt1 | contig 22070 bp, 23 predicted proteins | sample BioPla1DNA1_FD_26582 | JGI IMG/M metagenome (IMG submission 26582)
CAATCTCAGCGATCTCGCCGCCCGCTACTGTGACTTCAACGACCAGCTTGCCGCCAAAGCCTTCAGCGCTGCCTCTGTGAGTGCCGTCACCGACATTAATTTCATATGCTGCGCTGGCTGTTGCCTCAGCTGCTTCTTCCCCTGATAAGGCGTTTTCCACAGCTTCCAAAACAGCTCCGCTTGTTGCTGTAGCACCGCTGACGATATCTACCTCGCCCTGAGCTTCAATAATGGCCGGGATCAGTTCCTTAAAGGCACCGTCTGCAATAAATGGAGTTTCGCTGCTTTCGACAATCGAGATATCTGTGATCGTGTTATCAGTAACGGTCACATCGAGGACGAGTTCTCCACCAAAGCCCTGGGCTCTGCCGCGATAGGTGCCGTCGACTAAGTCAATCTCATATGGTACACTGGCTGGCTCCACCACTCCTGTACCGTGCAAAGCATCTTTCACTGCTGCCAGCAAGGCATTGCTCGTATAAGTAGCTCCACTGACTACATCAACATCGAAACTCTGGGATTCTACAATAGCCGCGGTTAATTGCTCAATAGCCGGGTCTGCGATCATAGGTGTCTCTTGATGAGGTCTTACCTCAACTTCGCTGATCTTGCCCTCGCTGACTGTAACATCGACAACCAAGTCTCCGCCGAAGCCTTGGGCCAAACCGGCATAGACACCGTCTTCGTAAATGCCTTGAGCCTTCTGCAAAGCCTGCTCTACTGCGTCAATAAACGCCGTACTGGTCACGGTTGCGCCGCTCACAGTGTCAACGGTGGCGCTTTGGGTTTCTACAACAGACGCTGTTAGCGTATCAAGTGCCGGATCTGCAACCATGGGTGTTTCCTGGTGCGGTCTCACCGCAACTTCACTGATCTTCCCATCGCTAATGGTCACGTCTACAACTAAATCGCCGCCGAAGCCTTGGGCCAAACCGGCATAGACACCATCCTGCATGGCAGCGACATTGGTCGACATAGACCATACTGCCGCCGATACCAAGAGCAAGCCAATGAATAATACCAGACTAATGTTTCTCCTCGTGCGCATTCTAAGCACTAGTAAACCCCCTCAAGTTTCTAATGGTTGTAGCTAAAACTCCTCGCCAACCCGGTCAGCCCACAGTTTGATGAAATCCAGAAGTTGCTCTGGAGAAGGGCTGTGCATGTGGCGAACATAAAAACCGGAAGTCGCTTTGCCAACTAACAGCGATTCTTCCACTCCTAACCCTAACATTAACCCCAGGCAAAATCCAGCGTTAAAGTTGTCACCGGCCCCTGTGGTCAGGCGGGGCTTAGATGTAAAGGGACCCTCTGCGTAATAATACTGTCCATCAACAAACGCACCCGCTTCATTGGTTGGATGTACCATCAAACACCAAAGGCCGAGATCTTCGCCCAGGGCTTTGACAATTTCCTCCAGATCGACTTCTTTGGCGGGCTTGCTTAGGGTCAAGCGACGCACTGTGGCAATTTCAGAGGCTTCCTTGCGGTTGAGCCCGAGAATAACTCTGTAATAGGCAGAGAACTTGCGGATTGTCTCAAGGGCCTCCAGAATGTCTTCCGGGCTGCGTTTGCTTGGATCAGCCAAGTCTACGAAGAAAAACGGCCTATGGCCATCTGGATGGGGGCTGATTAGACTAAGCAAGCCATCCCAAATCTCATTCATGTAAGGCATCATCGTCCAGTTCACCGTAGCTGCCAGATCAGCTCCGCTGAAGATCTTCTTCAGCTGTTCACTGCCTACCTGTTCCTGCAGAGCAGCCCAGGTCACCTCATTTAAGGACTCCATTTTCCCTAGCATAACCTTGCCGTCATCGAACTCTACGGCGTCAGTATGACCCGGTTCAGTAACGGAGTAGACCTGTGCGCAGGCGTCTGTGAGTTCGGTGAAAACGGGATGAATGTTCGGACGGCCCAAGGCACCCACGTAAGAGACGTTAACCCCTGCCTTGACCATGGCATTAGCCATAATGGGACCATTGCCGCCAAGCTTCATTGTCTTGGGAACAAACTCGATATTAGTGCTTAAACCTGCTGCATTAGAAATCCGTTCACCAAACTGCTTCATGTGAGTCATCCTGGTGTAGGAATCAAAGGACTCTCTGCGATCAACTACTTCTACTATTTCATCCACAAAGCCATCAAATCCAACAGCCACTGATAAACGGGCTGGATCGAGGTTTTGTAATTCCTGATATAGTTGTCTTAACTTTGTCTGCATGTCTATTGCTTGACCTCCTAGAACAAACTCTAATCACAATTCTAGACTTACTTACGATCTCCTCCTGGAGAACATTAGTTCATACGCGTAGTTTAACCCACCTTGTACTTCTCCTTGATAGTGTCACCGGCCAGCTCCGTCAAGGTAAGCAGTCATTGCATCTGCAATGCTCTCATACTCAGTATCATGGACATAGCGGCTGCACCCTATGATTGATGTAACTCACAAGAACTAAGGTCACAAGTAGTCGGCTACATTGCAGAGCCAAACCAGATGGTCGCTGCCTTCACCCCAATAGTCTTTGGCAACTGCATAGGGAGCACCAAATTTGTGCCGCCATATCTTCTGGGCCTCTTTGAGGCCGCAATCCAAACAGAACTGCTCAATCCCTATGCTGTGCAGATAGTTGAGCATAGCAGCAATCATAGCTGACGCTACACCCTGACCCTGATATTCCGGCAGGACATAGAGACCGCCCAGTTCGCCTAAGCCAGCTAGTTCACCGTTGGTGCACTCCCGCACATCGTCCCCGCAAGGTCCGTAGGACGAAGTTCCAACAACCTGGCCTTCAAGCTTAGCGACCATAAAGACCAGCTCTGCCTGGCGACCCTCTACAGACTGGAGAATAAGCGACTTTTTGAACTCTATTTCTTCCTTCGCCTCCTGCTCTGGGATCCCCTCATCCTCAAATGCCTGGGCTATGGCCCGCTCCAGGACAGTATAGGCAGAATCCAAGTCAGCACTCCCAGGCCTTTCTACTATTAAGCCATCAATCACATTCCTCACCTGCTAGTCAATTTCAATCCCCATATGTATTACATCGTAGAACTTTCCATCTAAGCAGAATTCCCTGGTCGTCTTTCCTTCATAGACAAAACCCAGCTTTTCGTAAAGGTGGCGGGCGCCAGTATTATCGCTGCGCACCCTTAAGTTTACTTTGCGAATTCCGGCCTTGTTCGCCCAGTCCAGGCAGCACCTGATGAGTTTTGTTCCTATCCCAAGACGCCAGTAATTCCTGAGAACTGAAACTCCAAGCTCCCCGGCATGTCTGGTGCGGGGTCTAGATCCCCCCATGAAGGTCAGATGTCCAACCAGTTTGTTTTCAAGAAAAGCAAGGATCATCAGCTTGTTATCGGACTTGGTGAGAGTGTCGATAAAGATCCCTTCTTGTTCTGCAGTTATGCCAAATTCTCCGGGACCGAAGGTTAGGTAATCTGTCTCGGCACTGATTTGCTCGATGTAGGCAAGAATCTCTTCAGCATCTGCCGGTATTGCTTGTCTAATCGTCAGTTCCTGACCACTTTGCAGCCGAACTCGTTTCATCTCTGCCATCCCTCCAAGACAATGTGCTGCTGCAAATCTTCCGCTGCAACAGCCCCAGCAGACACTGAGTCTTACCCAATGTCAAAATCGATGTTCTTTAGCCCGTGATAGTAGTTGCCGCGGGTTGCGGTAAACTTCATCACAGTGTAATCTGGATCATCGACTCCCTTTGGATAGTACTTCTCACAGCCATCGACCCATAACATTTTTCTTGATTCTTCATCCTGCAACAGTTCAATGTTGCCTACCAGGAGGAGCCCTTACGTCTAGCTAGCTCTTCATCCACTTGTTATTCCACCTCCCTGAGAATTCCCGTGTTTTTGACACCGCCCAAGCAAAACTCTAGGAAACATGTTGTGCCTGCATCACTTCACCAGAAAGATCACCGCATAGCGGGCAAAGAAGTCGTATTGAACCATGGCCTCCAGAATGCGGCGCGTGTCTTCTTCGCTGACATACACCCCTGTCCTGGCTGCATCGGCAGCTCCAATAGCCTTAACCACTAGCGGCGCCACATAGGGATACTCCGAATCCACGGTGATACGGGCTAAGAGCTCTGAAGTCAGTTCAGTGCCGTAGCCGACTACGCCGCGATCCTGCACTAGATCCTCCCCGGCCAAAACGCCGCCATAGAGAAGCTGGCCGGACTCGCTGTAGATCCGCGGACTCATCCCCCTTTTTACATCTAAATGGCGGGCGTCTACCACCAGCCCGGTATAAAACGTGCCTTGGGCGGCCAGCTTTTCGCTCCAGTATTGATCAGAATTCTCGCTTGCAGCAAAGATGCGCTCTACTTTTAGATCCCGCCAATAGTAGCGGCCTGCCTCGTCAGCGGTGAGCAGCAGTTCAAAGCGGCCGTGCCCGGCTAGGGTCTTTACCTCGGGTATGTTCAAAACCTGCCACCCTTCGCTGTCACCCAAATCGTGTCTGGAGATATGATGCTGTATAACCTCATTATTATTGCGGATCTGGCATAGAGTCATAGTAACGGTGGCATCTGCCAAATCAGTGCGCAGCGCCATGCTGATGGTATAGCTCTTGCCTGCCTCCAGCGGCAGATCAAAGCGAAAATCCTGCCCGGCTCCGAGCATCAAGACTGTTCCGCTTGCCAAAAGGCTGCTGGAAGAGACGAATAACAGCATGAGTAATACTGAACCTGTAACAATTAGCTTTGATTTTTTCTGCATAAAGGAACCTCCGTCTGGGGCGATTTACCATTCGTGCCGATTTCCCCCTAATCCGTTACAATAAACTTACCATAAAAGGGGGAGTTTTTCTTGAGTAGAAAATACTGGATAATTTTCATACTTGTACTTATTGCCCTATCCCTTACAGGATGTTCGTCCCTTACAAACCAAGGTGAGGGTGTACCCTGGAAACCCAAACCACTGTGGCTGACAGATGGTTTTGACTTTCCGGTAGGCAATCCCGATGGCAAAGGGTGGGCCATTACAGGTTACGGTTTTCTGAGCTGGAGCACATATAGCAACTCTTACCACCCCGGAGAAGACTGGAATATTCCCGGTGCCGGCAATGGCGACCACGGCAAACAGGTCTACTCTGTTGCCAACGGAGAGGTAGTATTTTCCGGTTGGAACAGCGCCCTGGGCAATGTGATTTTAATCAAACACGCCATTTCTTCCGAAGACTTCGTCTGGTCCCAATATGCTCACCTTGATGAGCGCTGGGTCTCCAAGGGAGNACTGGTAGCACGTCGACAACCNATCGGTACTGTAGGCAGGGGGCCAAACAATCGCTTCGCTGCCCATCTTCACTTTGAAATGCGCAAAGAGGAGCTTCCTGCCAATGCCTGGCCCCGCACCAACGGTGCTGCCTGGGCCCGTTCCAAGGTAACAGACTATTGGCTTGATCCTACAGCATTTATAAATCAGAACAGACCACAATAAGGTTTTGTGCTAGAATATAGATAACACCTTTGGGGAGGCGCTGCGATGTTCATAAAAAACTATCCACTGTCTAAGGTCACATCACTTGGTGTGGGCGGTCCAGCTGACCTCTTCATTAAGCCGGCATCTGCCGGTGAGGTTGCCTATACTCAGCGCTTTGCCGCAGACAACAACCTGCCTCTGACCATCATCGGTTACGGCACTAACCTGATAATTCGAGATGGGGGGATTCGCGGCATCGTCATGCAAATAGCGGAACCCTTAGCCCGTGCCAAGGTTGAAGGCAGAGTTCTGACTGCTCAAGCAGGATGCCTCCTGGGTTCTTTGAGCAAACTTGCCCTCCAGCACCACCTTAGCGGTCTGGAGTTCGCGGTGGGCATCCCAGGCAGCCTAGGCGGGGCAGCCTTTATGAATGCCGGAGCCTACGGCGGCGAAATAGGCCCTTTGATCAAAAGGGTGCAATTCGTGCAAAATGGAACTGTCGGCAGCTGGAGTCGGGATGAGTTCCATTTTTCCTATCGTTCCAGCCGTCTCCAGAAGGAGCNAGACAAAACCATAGTTACCGAGGTGGAACTGGAACTTGCCCCAGGCCAAAAAAAAGACATCCGGCAGAAAATGGATGCCTTTCAAAGCCAGAGGAAAAGCAAACAGCCTTTGGAATACCCCAGCGCAGGCAGTACCTTCAAACGGCCTCCAGGACACTATGTAGGTCCCCTCATCGAGCAGGCGGGCCTCAAAGGACTGCGCATCGGAGGCGCGGAAGTATCCGCCAAACATGCCGGTTTCATTATCAAAACAGGCGAGGCCAAAGCCCGGGACTTTCTCGATCTGATCGCCAAGATCCAGGAGATCATTCTGCAAGAGTTCGGGGTGGAGCTCGAACCGGAGATTCGCATTCTCGGCGAAGACTAAACCTGTCAACTAGGGCCTCAGTTTTTCCAGGTTCTCTTTTATCTCTTGATAGGTACGGGGAGCTAAGTCTGCCTTTTCCAGAAGCTGNAGAACTTCATCGATCCTGGCGACATTGAATGCCTGTTCCTTCTTAATATAGGGCTTGCGTATCTGAAAACGCCCTCTAGGCGGCTTCTCTCCACTTCCGCCCAGGTACAGCTCCTCCTTGATCAATTGCCTGCAGTACCCCACGGGGCAGTATTCATTGCGGCAAATATCTTCGTGGAGGCAGAGTTCGTTTAAGGCCCGGTCTAAGGCATGCAAGTGCCTGGCGGCAGTCTTGAAGTTCCTAGTGCCTGCCGGCGCCAACTTCCTTGCTTTGAAAAGCGGTATCGCTAAGTACATAATCATGGCTAGCAACACACCCGAGAACAGAGTTACATTAGGAACGGTTAGAAACTCTGGGGGGACGGTCTGCACCAAATGGAAAAAGCCGAATCCTATAAAAACAGCACTGGAGATTANCTTGAGAGCAAAGTCCGGAATCCGCTCACCCAATTTGCTGCCGATCACAATTGCAGCCAAGCTCGTTAACACCATCCCCAAAACGGTTCCGGCCAGAATTGCCCAAGGGAACTGTGAAGAGGATGATAAGGCGATCGCCGTAAGTTGCGTCTTGTCCCCTAATTCCCCGAGAAAAAACGCCAAGGCCACAACCAAGATAGGGTTTGAAAAGATGCGGCGCGTGTGGTGTTCATCATCGTCGCTGCTGCGCAAGTTCCACAACCCAAAGACTAAAAAAAGCAAAGCGGAGCTTAAGCGAACAGCAGACANAGGGATAATGTGGGCCAGATAAGCTCCGATGATGACTGCGACTCCATGATTCAAGAAAGAGCCCAAGGCTACCCCTGTCAGCACTTGCACCATAGAGAACTGCAGAGCAAAGGTCATAGCGAGAATCTGAGTCTTATCACCCAGTTCGGCAATGAAAATTAAGGCTGCGGCCCTTCCTATTTCACTGAGCATTATGTTCGTCCCTTCCACTGCATCAATCAGATGAAGAATTGTTGTTAAGAAACACTACACTCTGGCAGGAATTCGCATCTGCACAGGGTATAAAGAACTGTGAGGGGAGGTAATGAGAATGAGCACCATGTTTAAGTCCGGTGATTTTTTTGTAAGGCTTCGCGTTCAGGGGGAGCGCCCCAAGTTGACAGTCTGGAATCAAAACGGCACAAAGATAATCAGTGAGTTTATTAGTAGCACCACGCCAAATTTCTGGGCCCAAATAGGCAAACTGACATCGCAGGACGTGGTTGATCAGGTTCAATCCCTGCTTCAAGACGAAAAATAAACAGCTGCTTCCATAGACAGCCTTGCCAAATGTGGTGAGGCTGGTTTTACATGCAAAGGAGGAGCCGCAATGATCGTTGAAGTTGTCTGCTATTCGATTGAAGATGTCATCAGAGCAAGCCAAGGTGGGGCTGCCCGGGTCGAGCTGTGCGCTGATCCCGGTGCCGGCGGCACCACACCAAACTATGGGCTGATCAAGCAAAGTACCCAGTTCGCTGATCTTGACACTATGGTGATGATACGTCCCAGGGGAGGCGATTTCCTCTATAATTCCGCGGAGATTGCCCAAATGGAAGAAGACATTTCCCTCGCTGCTCGCCTCGGCGTGCGGGGAGTAGTCTTTGGTGCCTTAGACGATAAGGCTTCCTTCGACACATCGACCATGTCCCGCCTTGTACGGCTGGCCAAGAGTCTGGATCTTGAGGTTACGTGCCACCGTGCCTTTGATCTGACCCCCGACCCCAAAAAAGCGTTAGAGACTTTGATCGACCTTGGCGTAGACCGCCTGCTCACTTCGGGACAGGCCCCCAGTGCAGTAGAGGGTCTGCCCCTCTTGCGCGAACTGGTCGAACAGGCTACAGGAAGAATTTCCATCATGCCCGGCGGAGGCATTCGCCCGGCCAACGCCAAGGAGTTTATTGGACTAGGTGTTACAGAGATTCACACCGGCAGCAGAATTCAAGTAGCATCCCGTATGAAGGTGGCCTCCGACGTGAAAATGGGCTCCAGCGACGCCCAAGAGTATAACATATTTGTCGATGTGGAGGCAATCAAATCTATTGTAACAATAGTTCGAGGTGAGTGCCAGTGTTAAAGGAAATACTTGATCTTTTAATTCTTAGTGCAGAAAACTCCTTTATTCAGGTTACAGCATTTGTCGGAGCGGTCTTGCTTCTCTTCGGTTACGTTGACTACATCCTCTCGGGGCGTTTGGTCAAGAAAATCGGTGAAGCCAAAAAAGTCCAGCCCATCATCGGAGCACTTTTGGGTCTGACGCCCGGCTGCGGAGGAGCTATTTTCGTGATGCCCCTCTTCCCCAGAGGAATCGTCAGCTTTGGGACGGTAATCGCCACGCTGCTGGCCACCATGGGCGATTCAGCCTTTGTTCTCATCTCTGTTATGCCAAAACAGTGGCTTTTAGTATCTGTCTTCTCCTTTATCGTCGCAGTCATCGTAGGTTACCTGGTTGACCTTACCCCGCTCGGCGATTGGCTCCTGGAAAAGTATCACAAAACGCGACAAAAGAAAGTCAGCGCAGATCGGGCCCATGACGAGCTCGACCATAGTCTCTTCGCAAGTGAAACCGGCATTGCCCACGATGACTGGGCCCATATCGGCCACGAAGAGGGCGATGAAATAGACCTGGCGCTGCATCACAGCACAAAGGGGCATCAAGACGTTAACACCCTTGGCTATAAAGTGACCCACCGCGGCTATATGGCATACTGGATTATTATTTCCATTGGGCTGGTTCTGGGAATCCTGGATCTGTTTCAAGTTGATCTCAATGAACTTTTCATTCCGAATCTAGGTCTAATTCTTGGCGTAGTTGGTGCTGCGACCTCTGTCTTTTTGATGATTATGGGCAAAAAGTTCATTGTCAGCGATACCCATGAAGAATCAGAAATGAAGCTGGCCAGCCTGAAAGAGACCTTTATCCACAACGCCCAAGAAACCGCCTTCGTAGGCACTTGGGTGTTTGCAGCCTACTTTGCCTACGAAATCTTTGTCCTGCTCTTAGGCTCTGGCAGCTATCTGGCGGGGGAAATGGCAATTACCAACTTCCTAACTCAGACCGGCCTTATGGCAGTAATCATTGGTGTCCTGATTGGAATTATTCCAGGCTGTGGTCCGCAGATTATCTTCGTCACGTTATACACCCGGGGACTAGTTCCCTTTGCCGCCTTGCTGGCCAACGCTTTGTCCCAAGACGGAGACGCCTTGTTTCCGCTCATCGCCATCGACAAGCGCTCTGCCCTATGGGCTACAATAGTGAACACTATACCAGCATTCCTTGTGGGGCTTTTAGCCTACTGGCTTGAAATGAATTTCTTCTAGCGCCCCAATGCAGTCAAACCCGCAGCGGTAATAGCCTGGCCCACTCTGCGATCGTCCTCGTCAGGCAGATGAAATTCTATTTTAGTCAGTTCGGGAAAGTCCGCGCTTAAGACTGCGCGGGCTTTTTCTAGTATTAGGACCCCGCCCAGACCTGAAGTCACCCGCCCTAAGATCAAGACATGTTTAATGTCATAAAAGTCAGCATAGTGGGCAACGGCATAACCTAAATAGATGCCTATGTTCTCGAAGATCCTCCGAGCGCCCGGATGACCCTTCTCCAAGAGATCTTGCACCACTTCCAGCTTTTCAGCTGGAGTAAGGTCGTCGGCCAATTCAATTCCCGCAGCCGGGGCCAGCTTAATCACGGCATCTTGAGAGAAGTATTTTACGCCGCAGCCGCTGTCTCCAGACCACTCGTCAATCATGGCGTTGGGATTATAGTCTACCGGCATAAAACAAAGTTCATTGAGCCAGCCAGTCAAGGAACCTTCTGAATCTACATAGCCTACGGCTTGACTTGTGCCCATGGCAATGCCTAAGATATTTGTGTCCTCCAGTGCTGCAGCCCCGGCCAGTGCTGTCACCTCTCCGTCGTTTCTTACTTCAATCGGTACATTCCCCAGCTCTTTGCCCACTCGCAGGTAGATTTCCTTCACTTTCTCCTCGAACAAATCCTCAGGCACCTTGAGAAAAAGCGATGCCACCATGGTGCGATTATTAATGTAGATTCCTGCAGAGCTAACGCCGATCGCGTCAATCCTGGGAAGATGCGCGGCCGCCCTGGTGATGGAATCCATAATACCTGCAAAGTGATAGTCTGGGTCTTCTGTCACCTTGGGATGCCAGACTGTTTCATCGCTAAAAAGTACTTGGCCGTCCATCACAGCTGCCACCTTGCGATCACTGCCGCCAGCATCAAAGCCAATCCGGCAACCGTCCAGATGCCCGCCTATTTTTTCTGTTTTCTCATTGATCTTGGGTACTTTAGACAGTTCCACGCTCTCGACAGTGAAATCCTGTTCATAAACCCGCCCCATAAATTGTGCATCAAACTCACGCCTGCCGCCTGGAGCATAGGTTTGCCGCAGGAACTCACCGGCTTGGTTCGAGCCGCCTACAATCACCTTCCAACCGCCCTTTACCCAAAGCAAAGACTTAACCAGCCGCTCGAGATAGAAATAGTTTGCCTCATCCCAAGCCTCCTTGCTGCCGAAGGGAAAGATCACGGTCTCTTGCACCGCAATCTGACCCTGATCACGTTCAATGGCAATGGCCACAGGCAGGCCTTGACCAGATGCTTGAACAGCCTGGCTGTAGGCCCGATTCCAAAGCACTGCCGGTTGAAAATCCGGGTCCAGTTCAGGAACCAATGTTGGCATGATTTTTCTATTCAGATCCATAATCCACCTACTTCTGTAATATTCTCCGTGNCCTTAGTTCTCCATGGAACAAATTTCTCCTTGCCAATCCCCTGACATAGCAGGACCTGGATTTCCATGTTATACTTAAAGTCAAGTCGATCTGCCCAGGAAAGGAGCGCAACTATGAGATATTGCTGCCAATATGAATCCCCAATCGGCACCCTCTATCTCGGTGAAGAAAACGGTCATTTATCTCTTTTGGTCTTTGCTGCCGATGATCCCAGGCTGCAGGGCTATGCTCCTCAGACAACCCCACTTTTGGAGGAGGCCAAAAAAGAGCTCGCCGAATACTTTGCCGGCCGGCGCCGCACCTTCGAACTGCCCCTTCAAGCGCGGGGGACAGAGTTTCAAAAGCGGGTGTGGACTGAACTGCAAAAGATCAATTATGGCAAAACCTGCAGTTACAAAGACATTGCTGAAAGGATTGATTGTCCCCTAGGCAGTCGGGCAGTTGGTTTGGCCAATAACAGAAACCCAATTTCTATCTTGATTCCCTGCCACCGGGTGCTCTCTAAAGATGGAAAATTAACAGGCTACGCGGGCGGACTTGATGCCAAACGTTATTTGCTGAAACTGGAGCAAAGTCATGCCTAAGAACCCCTACTATGTTTATGGAGCGACAGAAGTCGAATACCTTAAATCCAAAGACAAAAGGCTTGGAGATGCCATCGACCGCATTGGAACAATCAAGCGTGAGGTTTATCCTGAGCTCTATCCTACCCTGGTAAAATCCATCGTGGGACAGCAGATATCCACCAAGGCCCAAATGACTGTTTGGGCAAGAATGACAGAGCGCTTCCAGCCCTTTACACCAAACGTGTTGGCGCAAGCAGCAGTGAAAGAGCTGCAAGGCTGCGGAATTTCGATGCGCAAAGCCACCTACATACACGCCATGACCCAGGCGATCGAAGCAGGGGAAGTTAATTTGGACGCGCTGCAGACCTTATCCGACGAAGAAGTCTGCCAGGAGCTGACTAAACTTAAGGGCGTAGGCGTCTGGACAGCGGAAATGATGCTGATCTTCTCACTGCAAAGGCCAGATATTGTCAGTTATGGAGATTTGGCCATTCAGCGGGGTATGCGCATGCTTTACCGGCACAAACAGATTACACCCGACCTTTTCAGGAAGTACAGAAAGCGTTATGCGCCCTATGGGACAGTGGCCAGTCTCTACCTCTGGGCCATTGCCGGCGGAGCAATCCCTGAATTGACAGATCCTGCACCGAAACAGAAAAAATAAGCACAGCAGCGGATCTAACCGATCCAGCGCTGTGCTTTTTCTACTACCTTGGAATTCCCCGATGGTACTGCCAGGGCCAAATTTCCCGATCTGGCCTGGCCGCCAACACCCAGTAAGGATTGCGTAAAAGTTCCCTGCCTAGGGCCACAAAATCTGCCCGTTCGTTTAAGATAATCTCCTGAACATGTTCGGCCTTGGTGATCAAGCCAACTGCGATGGTGGGAATACCGACCTCTTTTTTTACAGCCTCCGCCAAGGGTACTTGATAGCCGGGGCCGAGCTTAATTGGGGCTGGCAAAAGGCCACCTGAACTGATATCCAGTAGATCCACGCCATTTCTTTTCAGCACCTTGCCTATCCAAACAGTATCTTTAACGGTTAGACCGCCCTCTAAGTAGTCTTCTGCTGAAAGTCGCACGCTGAGGGGCTTATCAGCAGGCCACTCTTTCTTTACCGCCTCAATAACTTCTAGCAGGAAGCGCATGCGATTTTCCAGCGGGCCGCCATACTCGTCTGTGCGCTGATTGCTTAAGGGCGATAAAAACTCATGAATCAAGTAACCATGGGCGCCATGGATCTGAAGAACATCAAAGCCCGCCTCATGGGCCCTGCGGGCCCCTTGCCGCCAGCTTTCGACTACGTCTTCAATCTCAGCGGCTGTAAGGGCGTGGGGAGTCCCCATCTCTGGAAAGGCCAGGCTTGATGGGGCAACCAGCTCATCGCCGAAAGCTTTCCGCCCGCCATGGGCGATCTGAATACCCATGACAGAACCATGCTCTTTGCCGAGCTGCACCAGCTCCCTGAGGCCTTCAATGTGGCTGTCATGCCAAATCCCCAGACAGTTGTTGCTCAAACGTCCCCTCTTTTCCACCGCAGTAGCCTCTAAGATTATGAGACCTACACCGCCTGCTGCCCGGGTTCCATAGTGCACCCGGTGCCAGTTTGTGACATAACCGTCCTCAGTTGCCGAATACATGCACATAGGCGGCATCACAATCCGGTTAGGAATTGTTACGCTTTTCAGATTGAATGCAGTGAACAAAAGACCTACCTCCTTCGTGATCCGGAAATGAACCGTAGTTACAGGGTTCTCATGCCAGCGAACATTTTCCTGCTAAACACTAGGCACTTTTGCTCTGCCGCCGTCCGATCAGTTTCTGAAACTCTACGAAGGCAAGCATCCCCAGGCAAAGGGCTCCAACTGTGAGCCATTGACCTCCCGAGAGAGGAACAAGGCCGAAGATAGTGCGCAGTTGGGGAACGAGCATCACCACTAACTGCAGGAGGGCAGAGCCTAGAAACGCAAGCCACAGCATGGGGTGTTCTTTAAACTTGATTTTTAAGATGCTATGCCGCTCACTTTGGAAGCCAACGGCCGCAAAGAGCTGGGCCAAGGATAGGGTCAAAAAGGCCATTGTGGTTCCTGCCACTCCCTTGCCGCCCAGAGCGTAGGCTATAAGTGCCAGAGCTGCTTCAACCGCTCCAACAGCTAAAATGCTCATCCAGTCACCCTTGCCGAGAAAGGGAATCTTCTGGTCCCGGGGCTTGCGCTCCATTACATCAACTTCAGCAGGTTCCATTCCCAGGGCAATGGCAGGCAAGGTGTCTGTCACCAGGTTGATCCACAGAATATGGACTGGTGAGAGCAGATGCCACCCCCAGATCGTGGCAGTCAGGATGGCGAGCACTTCTCCTGCGTTGGAGGAAAGCAAGAAACGCACCGTCTTATGGATGTTATCAAAGATACGCCTGCCCTCTTTGACTGCAGCAACAATGGTGGCAAAGTTGTCGTCTGTAAGCACCATGTCTGAAGCCTGCTTCGACACATCCGTACCGGTGATGCCCATTCCGACCCCGATATCCGCTATTTTGAGCGCCGGAGCATCATTGACCCCATCTCCGGTCATGGCCACGATCTTGCCCCTGCGCTGCCAAGCAGAAACAATCCTCGATTTATGTTCTGGGGCAACCCGGGCATAAACCGCCGTTTTCGCCACCTGGGCTTCTAATTCAGCATCGGTCATTACTTCCAGTTCCCTGCCGGTTAAGGCCTGCCTGTCAGGGGTTAGAATTCCGATTTCTTCTGCAATGGCCATGGCAGTAATCTTATGATCACCTGTGATCATTACAGGCAGGATACCGGCCTGGCGACATTGGGCAATAGCTTCCTTCGCCTCGGGCCTGGGAGGATCGATCATGCCCACAAGACCAATAAAGGTCAGGTTGCTTTCCACCTCTTCGGCATTGGAAAAGTTTGAGATGTCTTCATCTTTATAGGCGAAAGCCAAGACCCGCAAACCCTGTTTTGCCATGGCNTCATTAACCTCTTTGATTTCTGCTGAGTCGAAACTTCCCCTATCGCCTGCTGCCTTCACGCAGCGCCTGACTAAAACATCGGGAGCACCTTTCACAAAAATTCTTGTGCCAGCCCCTTCAGGCAGCTCTACCGCCACCGTTGACAGCTTGCGCTGGGAGTCGAAAGGCACTTCTCCAATCCGCCTTCTCCGGCGAACCTGTTCCGGTGTCCAGACATTGTTTTGCAGGACATAGTCCAGAAGTGCTGTCTCTGTCGGGTCTCCAATTGTCTCCAACCCTTCCCCCAGTCTGGAGTCATTGCAATGTGCCATGGCATCAGTTAAAAGCTCTTCGTCCCCAGACCAAAGTTCCTGCACCGCCATCCTGTTCTGAGTTAAAGTGCCTGTTTTGTCCGAGCAGATAACTTGGGTCGATCCGAGGGTTTCTACTGCAGGCAGGCGCCGGATAATTGCGCCCCTCCCCGCCATCCGGGACATACCCAGGGCCAGAACAATTGTCACTACTGCAACTAGGCCTTCCGGAATGGCCGCAACCGCAAGGGAAACTGCTGTCAGAAACATTGTGAGGGGTTGGTTTCCGGCTGCAAGTCCGATGGCAAAAACAACTGCTGCAATCACAAGTACGCCAATGGACAGGATGCGGGAAATCTGATTGAGTTTTTGCTGCAAAGGAGTATTCTCGTTTCCCACTGCACCGAGCTGTGCTGCAATAGCACCCATCTGGGTGTTCATGCCAGTAGCCACCACAACACCAGCCCCTCGGCCATAGCTTACCGCAGTTCCCATAAAGGCCATGTTAGTCTGATCCCCGATAGGGACGTTTTCTTCACCCAAGGNCGATGTACTTTTCTCCACAGGAACAGACTCGCCTGTTAAAGCACTTTCTTCTATCTTGAGCGCCGCAGTTTCCACCAGCCGCAAATCAGCAGGAATGCTGTTGCCTGCTTCGATCAGCACCAAGTCACCGACAACCAACTCAGTGGCGGCAATTTCCTGCAGAACCCCGCCCCGCATTACCTGGGCTGTAGGTGCCGCCATCTCCTGCAAAGCGTCTAAAGCAGCCTCTGCCTTGCTTTCCTGCACTGTGCCCAGAATTGCGTTGAGAATAACCACGGTCAGGATAATGCTGGCATCAACCCACTCCCCTAGTAAGCCTGAGATGGCGGCTGCGCCAATCAGTACCCAGATCATCAAATCCGAGAACTGGGAAAGGAAAATGCTTAAGAACGTTTTCTTTTCGCCAGAGACAAGCTGATTAAGGCCGCTTTCTGCCAAGCGGGATGCGGCCAGCGAACTTTCCAGGCCGTCAGCTCCCGACTGAAGCCTTTCATAAACTTGTTCTGCAGAGAGTGCATGCCAACCCTTTTTCTCCATGTACATACCATCCTTCTTCTCTAATCTTGCCCAGTTTTTCTAAACAAAAAAAAGACTCTTGCAGTCAAAAACTGCAAAAGTCTCACTGAACAAATGTCCTTCGCACCAGGCCCCAGGCCACGATGTTGATGCGAAGCTGCGCTAAGTGCGCACCAGTTACTCCCTTTTCCCTTGCAATGTATCACGTTAGAGCAAGTCTTGTCAAGAAAAAATTGCCTCGGATTAAAATTCTCTCCGTCCGTAGAACCGCAAGGAAAGCAGAAATGAGACAGCAACCAGCAAAGCGACAAAACAGATGGCCACAACGAGAAACATGGCATCGCCAGTCAGCTTGGGCAGCTTCTCGAAGAGGGGATCAATCCAGGCTGGCTTCTCTGGAAATAAGTTAGGCAGCATGGAAGACAGGGCAACGATCCCAAAAATCAGGATAAAGTGCCAATAACGTGACTTCGTGTAACCGAAGGCGAAGTAGACTGGATAGTATAGACTGGCCGCTACGAAAACTCCAATTGTCCCTAGGGCTGCCACAAAGACATTGATGGGGGCCGTTGTAATGGGAATTTGCAGCAAGGAGATTGCAGAGCTCACCACCGCATAGACAAGGGTAACAAACGCAACATATACAGGAATGGCAAGATACTTAGCGCCCACAATTTTCCACTTAGGTGCAGGCATGCTGTTCCAGAGGGTATCCGAATTATTCTTCTCCTCCCATGCCCCTCCCACCATGACAAACATATAACCTACCATGCTGATGATCGCCACCAGCTGGCCCTCGTCACCCATACTTTGAAATGCAAAGGCAAAAAGCAGAACATAGGCAAAGGCTAAGAGCATCATNNTCCTTTGCAGCAGCAGATCTTTGAGAATCAAATATGCCATCGAATCTTTCCCCTTTCTAGAATTCCCTTCTTCGATAGAAATGAAGAGATACAATAAATGAAAGTGCGAGTACCAAGAGCACCCCAGCTACAAGTAGTATTGGACTGACCCCTACCGGCAAGATCAAATATTGGTGACCAGATCTTAACCAATAGAGCAAGATTATATACAATATTATGTTGGCGTACCGGGCCGCTGCAGGGCCCAAGGAGAAGTACGCCGGCCAATACATGCAGGCAATGAGAATGAGCATCAGGAGCCCTGACCAGGCATGGGAAAAGCTCACTATTACATCTGCCAAAGAAGTCCCAAAGAGCACCGAGACCAAACCGAAGAGAAAGATGAGGGCCATGGCGGCTCCCATATAGGCAAAAATGGCCAAATACTTCGCTCCCACGAGTTTCCACTTGGGAACTGGCATGCTGTTCCAGAGCATATTGCCCAGGTCTTCCCATGTGGCACTGAACATTAGCAAAGCGCTTCCAATCATGCTGACCCCATAGACAACGTGGATTCTGCCCAGCTTAGGCAAGACGAAGGCCAACACAACCACATAAATGCCCAGTACTCCTAAGCTGCGTTTCTGCAAGAGGAGATCTTTGAGCAAGAGGTGCTTCATACAGCCCTACCCCTTGTACANTAGAGCATAATGTCCTCCANGGTGGGCCTTTCCAGTAATGCATTGCCGTTAAGCATTGCTTGTACAGCTGCCTTGTCGGTCACCAGTCCTTCAAAGCCAAATTGGCTCTCTCGATAACCCACAAGATATGGCCGCAGATTTTCGCCTAGCAGGCTGCGCTCGCCCTTGACGAGGGAATACTTTTCAAACAGCTCCTCTTTTGATGTGCTGAAGAGAATGGTTCCGTTATGGATCAGCGTTACATAGTCTGCAATCCGATCCAAGTCGGAGGTGATATGGGACGAGAAGAGGACAGAACAGCGTTCATCCAAAATGACTTCGCTCAGAATGTCCAAGATCTCACTGCGGACGATGGGATCAAGCCCTGAGGTAGGTTCATCCATNATCAGAAGTTCTGCCTTGTGGGACAAGGCCACCGCCAAAGCATACTTCATCTTCATCCCCCGGGAGAAGGTCTTGATCTTCTTGTTGGACGGGAGGCCAAAACGATGAATGTAGCGGTTGTAGGTGTTCCAGTCCCATTTCTTATAGAAGGGAGCCAAAACCTTAGTCATCTGGGTAATGGTCAACTCTTCGTAAAAATGGTTGTCATCGTAGACAAAGCCAATACGCTGCTTAATCTGCTGTTCATGCTGCCTGGAGTCAAGGCCGAAGACCTTAATTTCCCCCATTTCCAGATGGAGTAAGTTCATAATCAGCTTAATTGTCGTTGTCTTGCCAGAACCATTCGCTCCAATAAAGCCCATAATATAGCCTGGCTCTAAGGAAAAGCTAATTCCATTAATCTTAAATCCGGTAAAATTCTTCACCACATTACGCAGTTCTAAAATCGATTCCATCGGTCACCCTCCAGTACAGACTTGAAGATCTTGTTCAGTTCAGTTTTAGTTAATCCCATTGCTCGAGCTGTATCCATGGCCTCTCTTAGCTTCTCTTCCACAAGCTGCCGCTTTGAGTCTGCCAGTCCGCCCTCATCATGCTTGGCCACAAACGAGCCCTTGCCCTGCATCGTATAAATCAGTCCGTCTTTCTCCAATTCCTCGTAGGCCCGTTTAGTTGTGATTACGCTGATCTTGAGTTCTTTTGCCAACATCCTAATCGATGGCAGCGGCTGATCTGCACCCAGTTCTCCCCGGAGGATCGCTGCCTTGATCTGGTCGGCAATCTGCTGGTAAATGGGCACATCGCCGCTGTTGGTTATAATGATGTCAATGCAGACCACCTCCTATACTGTTCATATACACTATATACAGTCCAGGCGAGACTGTCAACTCTTTTTTTGAGAAAAGAAAAAAACTCCTAAGGAGGGCCTGGGACAGGCTCTGCTTAGGAGTGAAAGCCATTTTGCATGTGTAAGAATGAAAATATTGCGCAGACTAGTATTTGAAAGGGGAATCGAAATGCAGAAGCAATATCTGAAATACGGCGGGGTACGTTTTGAAAACAACGCAACGCCGGAGGAGATTAACGCCTTTGTCAACGGGCTTTCAGAGACCCAGCGCCGCTCCCTCTTCAATGTTGTCACCCTCTTGGAAGAAGAGGGGCTGATCACCCTTGTTGAAGGAGATACCACCACCATAGACAAAAACATGGAAGAGTTTTTGGTACCTAACAGCGATCCCGAACTTAGCTAATGTCGCTGCGGGGCATAACCAGAGAGATGCGGCTGCCGAAATCTTCACGGCTCAAAACTTCCAAATAACCGCCATGCCTTTCTGCAATCCACTTGGCGATGGACAAGCCTAGGCCCGTTCCCCCTGTGGCCCTGGCCCTTGATTCATCTGCCCGATAAAAGCGATCAAAAATATAGGGAATATCTTCAGGAGGAATCCCAATCCCGGAATCCTGCACAGTGAACCAGGCGTTGCNATCGGAAGTAGTCACCACAATGCGGATTGTTCCCCCTGCCGGCGTATATTTTATGGCATTATCCACCAAAATACGGCCCGCCTGCTTTACCAGACCATGGTCGGCAAAGACAAAACATTCACTGGCTTCAAGTTCAAAAACATGGCCGCCGTCAATCATTTCCGTCTCTTTGAAAATCGTCTCAGCCAGACTGCCCAGATCAAAACGTTCGAGGTCTAAGTGCATGGTGTTGTTATCACCCCGGGCCAAGAAGAGCAGCTGCTCGACCAGATCCTTCATATTCGCCGCTTCTTCCTTAATGGCATCGATGGATTCCTGCAGGGCTTCCGGGTCATTCTTTCCCCAGCGATCCAATAGGTTGGCATAGCCCTGAATGGCTGCAATAGGTGTCCTCAATTCATGGGAGGCATCTGAGACAAAGCGGGCTTGCAGTCGGTAAGACTCATTAATGCGGGCTAGGAGCCTATTGATAGCTACAGCTAAGTCTTTTAGCTCATCCTGGGTTCCATCCAAGTCAATGCGGGTATCAAGCCTGGCGGCATTGATTTCATCNAGGGTTCCNGCTAGCGCCTGCATTTCCCCNACTGAAAGGGGCCCCTTTTCCTGGGAGAGGGTCTGGGCCTGTTCAGTCAGTTCGGAAATGGGTCTAAGTACCTGCCGGATCAGGTCAGCCCTGGTAATCATCATTCTAAACAGGTTCACGAGCTGTGCGACTAAAAGCACCAGAAACAAGGTCTTCAAAACCCAGATTAGTGAGGAAAAATGGATAATGACCGTAGTTCGATTTTCGTTAATATTGAGCTCCAGTTGGTACTGGAGATTGTCAAAGAGATAAAACAGGGATACATCCTCGTCCCTGGGCAGGTTGACCATCCTTAACGCCTCCCGGGTCTCAGGGGGAAACGCCTCCCGAAACCAGACCGGCAGGGCAACTCCTCTGGGCGGTGAATCTGTGGGCAGGATTTCCAGTCCCTGTTCTACCAGCCACCTGTTTTCAGTTTCTGTGGGCTGGCCCAAAAGCTCAACGTCCTGTACAGCCTGGAGGGCCTTGCGCTCACCTAGCACGAACAAGAGAGCTCCACTGGCAGCCAGGTACACCAGGTTCAGCAATACGAAAAGCCCCAGGGATCGCACCCAGAGCTGTACGTTTAACTTAGAAACAATGGAAAAACCTATGGTGTGAACTTTCTCCTGCCTTTTACTCATCACGGATCACATACCCTACGCCCCGAATGGTCGAGATTAGTTTAATGCCAAAGACCTCGTCAATTTTACCGCGCAAGAAACGCACATAGACGTCTACTGCATTGGTTTCACCCTCAAAATCGAAACCCCATACCCTCTCCAAGATGGTCTCCCGGAACAAGACTATACCCTTATTCTCTAAGAGAAATTGGAGCAAATCAAACTCCCGCTTCGTCAAGTCAACTGGTGTGCCATTGACGGTCACCTGCCGGCTGGCTGCATCAAGTTCTACACCTTTGGCAGTCAGCAGACTGTCATTTGGCCTTGCTGCAGGTGCTTTCCGCAGCACGGTACGGATGCGTGCCAAAAGTTCCTCGATGGCAAAGGGCTTTGTGATATAATCGTCGGCTCCGCTGTCTAGTCCCGAAACCTTATCCATAACGCTGTCCCGGGCGGTAAGCATAATCACAGGTACGGAGGATGTGCGCCTCAAGCGGCGCAAAACCTCCATACCGCTAAGCCCTGGCAGCATGACATCCAGGAGTATCAGGTCATAGTCTCCGGATTCGGCCATTTCCAGACCCGTTCGCCCATGGTGAGCCTTGCTGACCTCATAACCCTCATAGGTCAGTTCCATCTCGACGAAACGTGCGAACTTTTCTTCATCTTCAATGATGAGAATCCTGGTTTTCATGTACTGCCCTTCCTTTCAACCCAATTTAGCTGTCGCTTTCGTTGTCGTTACTAACAAACTGGTAGTGAAAGCCAAAGAAGAGGCCAATGACTATCAGCGGCAGTGTAACCCAAGGTGCGAAAAGAAGGAGCAGTGCGAGCACCGTCACAGGGAAGCTTGCCATATGCTCTTTGTCTTTAAGGATCTCAAAGCTGGTTTCATTGCCCTTTTTGACCAAGCCGGAAAAGAACTTCCAGATCTTTTCCAGGGCTTCCTTAAAGTTGTTGTTTGCCTCTTCATTTTTGTTTCTTCGTCCCCGCGAATCTTCCTCTTTCTCTTTCTCTTCGTTCACCGGCTCGGAGACAGTCTGTTCACTGCGATGATAGCCGCCGCCTTTGGGAGGAGCTACTTTGCCCTGTCTTTCCAAGATGATCAGAGCGTCCAAGAGATCCCCGTCTGCCTGCTCATAAGCGNTCCTCGCCTCGTCATAACTTACCTGTGCCCGTTCCCTTAGTTTTTCAATCTGTTCGAGTTTATCCATGCTAATACTCCTTTCAGAAGATGTGATGCTTTAATCGTACAGGGACGGACTTTAAAGCCAATTTATGCAAGATTAAAATCAAATTAAAAAGACATAGAAAAACTCTAAGAATCCTGTCGTTCAGCACCTTTCGTACTATTCCAACCTTGTACCGCAGCTGCTGCAGAACTTGTCCCC
>JGI24707J26582_10001044_pt1 | contig 22033 bp, 22 predicted proteins | sample BioPla1DNA1_FD_26582 | JGI IMG/M metagenome (IMG submission 26582)
GTTTGTTTAACAAAGACTTTAGGAAGGGTAATTTTTTCAATTGCTTTTCCATCACGCTTAACAGTTTTAGAAAGATAATAGCGATTTTCTATTAAGAAATTCGCTAAAATTCTAAGAGTATTGAGGCGTTTAAAAAAGAGGAGTTTCTGATAACAGAGATGATGAAATACTAAGAGAATAAAAGCAGGAAGTAGGAGCGTTATTGAAAACTTTATGAGATAGGGGAGAGGTGTTTTTATCATTCCTTGATAGGACATGTAAGCATAATAACCATTACCAAGTAAAAAAGGTAATAACATGATACTGTATGTTATTACCTTGATTTTTTGATAATATTTTCGAACTCGCCAACCACGATAGGTAAATAATTGCATATTTACCTCCTAACCTTATTTTTTAGTGTCACTTTTAACATCACCTTTAGTAGGTGTTGTATCTGATTTTGCTTTTAGTTTAGAAGCATAGAGTTTGTAACTGTCATTGCGTCCGATAGATGAATAGGTTACGACAATATCTTCAAGTTCAACTTCTTCACGATATTTTAAGTTAAGGTCTTTAATTTCTTGTTCACTCATGTCAGCAATGGTAAAGAAAAGTGTTTCGTGTTGGACAGAAGAGTGGATACCAACCACAATTCCTCGTACTTCACCTGTAGCAGTCTGAGCATATGACCCATCATCATTACGTTGCGTACGGTCTTCTTCATAAATTAGGTCAGCTCCTTCAATCCCACGAAAAGTTAATTTTCCCAAGACATCAGAGATATTCAATCCTTCTGTGATTACTCGGTATGATTTGTCAGCGATTTGTAGTTTGTCACCATAGTTTAATCCGATTTTAGCCATAAGTTAAATCCTCTTTTCTATTATTTAGATACTTTCAAGTTTTCAGCAAAGATGTTAAGAGCAGGAGCTACGTTGTTTCCGTTAAGGCTACGGTCAGGAAGAAAGATAGGGTTAACCGCTTCAATGATTGCATCTTCATCAAATACTTGAGATAAGGCTGGGGTAATCACATGGAAAGAGCCATGCTTTTCACTGTTTAAAATGTGACGTTGATATTTTCCTGCTTTTCCAAAGACAGTACGAGGTGCTGTTCCAAGTTTTTCGTAATAAGCTTTTCCAATAAAGTTAGGGTTCATTTTTAAAGTTTCAGGAATCATAGATATTCTCCATTTCTAGTAATAAAATAAAAGAGTCAGTGACTTAGACTGACTCTAGCAAAGTAAAAATGTTTGATTTTACGACTGTATAAGCGACTATAAAAATGTAATTCAGAGTAGGTATAGCCCGCTTCTTGAAATTTGTTAACTAATTGTTTGATTTCTTCCAGAGCATCATGATAAAGACACTCTACTAATTTTGAACTATAAGCGTACATTTTATAGGTAAAGATAAAATTCTGGTAGTGCCGTTCAAGGACACTTTCAAAATAAGAAGTCATAAGAGACCTCCTTTCATTCATTGTAAGAAAAAAGCCACTAGTAGAAACCAGTGGCCCATAGGTGGGTTGCTTGGTAGCAACGGTTTGAGAAAAAAGTTATTTGGTTAAAAGACTAATTTTTAAAACTAGTCTTTTACGGTGGTAACGTTTAACAAGGTGCATTGTATCAATTACCATCGCTGTCCCAGCCAATCTGTCGGGTAGTCATTATCATGCCCGAAGGATTCTCTTACGCCTATTGGCGAAGCCAGTTCACTTTGCTATTCGGAAAAGTGCTAAAGTCCGAAATGCGTGTAAGCCCACCAAAAAGTTTTAAATCTTAACTTCAACCATCAATGGACTTGACTTTAAAACTCAAACACGTTACAATAAAGGTGCGAAGATTATTGTGTGGTTTGATAGTCAGGTATCTGGTTGTCAGACGCACTTTTTTATTAAAATTTCAAGGATCAATTACTTTTACAAGAAAGATAATTTTTTTTGGAATTTTTTGTAACTCTTGGTTACATCACTATTGTAACCTATGGTTACATAAAAATCAAGCGTTTTTTGAAAAAAATTTAAAAAAGAGGAAAAAATATGTTAGCAGAACGTTTGAAAACATTAAGGCAAAAAGCAAATTTGACTCAAGAAGAAATTGCTAAAAAAATAGGAGTTTCACGTCCAGCGTATAGTTATTGGGAAAAAGGCGTTAAAACACCGACACCAGATAAATTAACAAAAATTGCTAAGTTCTATGGAGTTACTACAGATTATTTACTAGGAAATGAATCAGAAGATGATGAATTTGCCAATGTAGAGATGCTATTCCGAATGACCTCTGATGGCTTAACGGAGGAAGAAAAAGCAGTCTTTAGGGAAGAATTGATTGAATTCATGAAGGAGCGCAAGAAAGCTTTTGATGAGGACATGAAATAAAGTATTAATTTTTAAATTAGGGTGATGTTATGGATAGAATGACCATTATCTCAGAATTAGAGGATTTCAAGGGAAAAGTAATAGAATACGAGAAATCAATTGCTAAATTCGAATTGGCAAATAAGAGGTTTGAAGAAGCTAAAAGATATGAACCACGAAGACTGTTGGAATTTGATGATGAATACTTTCCTAAATATGTTAAATCCAAAAGAGAAAAGTTGAATCAACCTAAAGAATTTGCTTACTTTGACCCAAGAAGGTTATCAAAAAAAGCTGTAGCTAATCGAAACTCTGAAATTGAAAAGCATAACAGTATTATTTCAGAATTAAAACGAGATTTTGATTCACAATACGAGGGGAAGAGACAAAGCTTTAAAAGAGAAGATGACAAAGAAAAATCTGAAAAGATTCAATTTGCTGAAAAAGAATTATTATTGAGCAAGTTGGCTTCAGAAGCAAACTTCAACAAACTTGAATCCATAAATTTACTTCCAAAATCAATGTTTTCTAGTGAGATAATTGACCAAATGATAAAGTATTTTTCTGATTGGCGAGTAGATAATATTAAAGAAGCAATAAATCTTTATTTTAATGAGGCATGGAAACAAGAAGAAAATAGAAAATTAACAGATTTTTTCATCGGAGTTGAAGAGAAGCTTACAGAAAACACAAAACTGCTTGCAAAAGTTTCAGAAGATGCTTCTAATACGGTAGAGACGCTCTCTGAACTAAGTAGTATAGTTGAGAATTTGAGCAAGGATATTAATGATTTATTATTAAATAAGGAGCAGTAAAATGGCAAGTAAAAAATGGATGGAATACCAAAACATGACTACTAGAGCAAAGCACTTCGGTGGTGCAAACAATTATCAAGCTTTTTTGGTAATGGCTGGAAGTCTTGGAGGAGCCGCACTACTAAAGGGTGGAGAATTTATATTTAACAAATTCAAATCCATAAGAAATGGTAAAATTGAGGATGAACTGTCAAAAGTGACTTATGAAGTAACAAACTTATCTAAAGAATTATCTGATGAGTTTGGAGATGTAAAAAATATAATAAAAGTCGGTTCAAAATTTAGGGTTGGGAAAGTTTTTGAAATTGAAGGAGAGAAATCTCTATTTATTGAAATTGTAGGCGATGATAATAATCCATACTTATTAAGAGAGAAAATCGTAGAAAAAATTTCTAACTATAAGCTATCGGAAAATATAAATTGAAATTCAGAGAATTTTTCTGAAAGATTTTCTATTCTTCCGTTGTATTAAACTTCTTTAGTTTTTTTGATAGCCTCCTATCCTTGGAAGAAAACTTTTATAGGGATAAAAATTCTCGATAATTTTTTGTTTTAAGAATTTCTTTTACGAATAATAAAGTAAAAGGAATAATGTGAGGAAATAAATGAAACTTAAAGAATTAAGACAAGCCAAGGGAATGACACGTGCGCAACTTTCTAAGGCAATTAATATCCCAGAACGCACCATTGCAAGATGGGAAAATAGTGAAACTGATATGTACTTACGAACGGCGGTCAAATTGTCAGAGTTTTTTGAAGTGAGTTTAGATGAATTTGTAAACTAGTGTTTGGTGATAAATTTTATTTTTGGAGAAAAAGATGCACAAAAACATATTTATAGATGTTCCTGAAAAGGTAGAAGAATCACAAGTTTTTAAAGATATTCTTTCAAATTTAGAAGAGGAAGGATTGGGTGATGATGGTGAAACAATATATATTCTACAGCGACCGATGTTAGTGGCACAAGAAAAAAAATATTACGAATATGGTGTCACTTTAATAGTGCAGAATAAAAAAATTATTTTTATTGATTGTAGCCCTTATGAATCAGATAACCAGTTTGAATATTATTGTGAGGATTTTATTGATGACATAAATGCTCTTGTTACTGAGAAGTATCCTCAATATTTCAAAGTGTTAGGAAGAAAAAGGGAGTGGAGTAACTTTTTTGTAAAAGGTAGTAAAGAGAGCCACGAAATTTTATCGAAGGTAGAATCCAGAAAAGTAAAAATTTTAACTTCTGTCATTATAGGGAGTATTCAACAATTTGTTGATTTTGACGAATCAACGTTAGAAAATGAAGAGATTTCTGTACTGGAAGCTGTTAAGAATAAGATTATGCTATTTGATACAAATCAAACAAAATTTGTATACAAGGAAGATGTTGACAAACCGATTATTTCGTTACAAGGATTGGCAGGTTCTGGTAAGACAGAATTATTATTACATAAAATAAGAAAAATTTTTGTTGATGAAACAACAGCTAGAATAGGTGTAACATGCTTTAATAGGGTATTGGCTGAAAGTCTTACTTCAAGAATTATTGATTTTTTTAATATAATGAAAGTCTCTGAACAAATTACAGCTAAGCGTTTGTTTATAGCTCATAGTTGGGGAAGCCGTAATGATCCTAACTCAGGTTTGTATTCGAAGATATGTTCAGCATACGGAATTGAATTTCAAAGATATTCTAATAATAGAAAAAATTCAGAGGTATGGCAAGATGCTATTAATTATTTAAAAACTCAAGATTTTGAACCAATATTTGATTATTTATTTATTGATGAAAGTCAAGATTTTGAACCAGAATATATTAAGCTATGCTCTATGGTTTCTAAAAAAGTTTATGTTGCGGGTGACATACTCCAAAATATTTTTTCAGAAAATAGTATGTTCAGTTATGAAGATACTGATTACGTACTGAATAGGGTTTACAGAACGGATCCAAGGACAATATTATTTTCTCATATTATTGGTTTTGGGCTTATTGAGAAACCAGTTGTTCGTTGGCTTAAAGATAATGAATGGGAAATGGCAGGATATGAAGTTAGTCAACCAGATAAAGCTGGCATGGTGACTCTTAAAAGAGAAAACATAAAAAGATTTGAAGGTAGCGATGAATTATCAAAGGTTAGTTCAATAAAAATATTTAATGAAGAAATAACAAGTGATTCAATTGCTAGAGCTATAGACGATATTCAAGAAAAAAATCCTGATGTTAAAGCCTCAGATATTGCAATTGTATTCACGTATTATAATCAGCGGCATACAAGACCTATAGCTAAGGAACTAGGTAGAAAGTTATTGTCAGATTATTCTTGGGATTATGTACTTGTTCCTGAAGAAAAACGAATTGGTCATGATAACGAAGTTACTATTACAAATATCAACAATGTTAAAGGTTTAGAATTTCCATTTGTTATTGTTGTTGCCAATCAAGAATTAAATACTATATCAAAAACTGATTTAAAAGAAGATATAGAGAGAGAAATAAGAAAACGTAATGCTCTCTACATGGCGCTAACTCGTTCTTTTATATCTTCCTATCTTATAATGTCAAACAATAATGTCCCGGCAACTTACTTGGACAAACTAATAGAGGCTACTGAAGAAATATCTGAAAAACCTATAATCAGGGTGAAAAAACCTGAACCAGATGATATAATTGATGAAAAATTATTATATGGATTAAATAGTCAGTTGATAAAAACTCAAGAAGATTTGATATTAGAAATTTTAAATGAATTTAATGTTACTGATTCTGATAAAAGAGATATATTAGAAATAATTTCTCGAAAAAAAGAAATAAAAAATGGTACTATGGAACGTAAAGTTGTAAAAAGTATTATTGAGCAAGCTATTGATTTTTTGAATTAATATATGAAATATGAAGACAATAAAGTACAGAAAGAAATAATCATGAAGACACCTCAAGAACTTGCAATCAAATATCATGAAAGATTATCTATAATTGAGGCCAAGCAAGAATTTTCTGATATAGTTAATAGGATTAATTACCTATTCTTCTCTACAAAAAACGAATTAATTTATTTTTGTTTAGTTCTATATAAATATTTCTTAGATGAGGAGGAGAACAAATATTCCACATTTGAAAAAGAAGAAAAACAATCTATTCTATTTAAGTTTTCTTTTTATAGAAAAAACGATAGGATATTAGTTGATTCAGAAAATAAGCTTATGTCAATTTATTTACCATTCATTCCAATTATTGATAATGGAAATAGGTATTTAGAATCCAGATTTAATCAAAAAGAAAAAATAGATATAAATGATATAATTTTTCTATTGGACTATTTTGAAGCAAGTATCTTTCTTAACTATGAACAACTATCACCAATGGAGCAGATGATAAGAATAGAGAATATAAAAGATGATTTTACTCGCTCGGGTGAAGGTTTTGCTGATATTGATGCTGATAAAATGGGAAGATTAATTTCTGAATTACTATATTATGATTCATCATACTTGAGGTATGATATTGATTTCGAATGTAGTATAGAAATTGATGAACAAGGAAGAATTATAGAGGAAAAGGTTTTTAATCATCCTCCTTATCATATCGATAGTGATTATAGAGATAGCCCAAGTTATAAAATTGGTTTTGATAAAAAAATAACTAAAGAAGAATTTATCAAATTATTCCAGTTTGAGAATAATGCACCAGCTATGATAATAAGAAGTGGTTATAAACCAAAAGAACTTGTTCAGGATGTAAAGGCGTATAAAGAGCAAAAAGGGGAAAAGTGAAAATTTTCTTGCTTTCTACCCATTTAAATCTAGTGGACAATTGTCCACTTTTTTTATATAATAAAAGTCAGTTATACAACTGACTTTTATTTGGGGATAGGAGATGATTATTTGGATAAGTTTTATGCAAAGGTAAGTAAAATCGCTAAACAAGATATTTACCGCTTTATGAAAAATAATAATCAATCACCACTGAATTATCAATTTGATTCGTATTTTCAATACTATCTGAAAAAGTATGATATCAAGCTTTTGCAACATCATTTTTCGAGTCGAAAGATTGAAGGACTAACGATAATTAATGAAGAGGGAATATCATTTTCTTATGAAAAAGAAAATCCTATTGTGAAACAAAATTTTACCAAATGTCATGAGTTAGGGCATTTTGTTTTAGGGCATTCAGGTACAGTTTTTACAGAAATGAGAGATAGAAAAAATTCACAGTTAGAGAGGGAAGCTAATATTTTCTCTGCTACTGTATTAATGCCAGATATTGTATTATTAGCAAAGATTTTTTATCGAAAAGATAGCTTTCAAAAAGTAAAAGAAGAGTTAGTAGTATCATGTGAGGCATTGTTCTATCGTCTAGTCGATATATTTCAAAGTCTTCTATCTAAAGATGAAGTAGAAATTTTTCAAGTTGTTTGCGAATATTATCAAGGTTACAATCAAAAAATATTAAATAGTTTTTTTAAAATAAAAGAAAATATAATTACGGAATATAAAAAAGTTGAATATGATATTTTTAAACGTTTAATTTATGAACTAGAAATAAATGGTTTTATAGCTAGTAACAGCTTTCCAGAACTGTTAAGTAATAAGTTTAGAAAACAATTGGGGGCGAAGTATTCTAATGTTAAAACATGGGTAGAATTTGAATTTGGTAAAACAGTAGCTTATGCGTGGCTAAGTGATAAAATGACAAGAAAACAAGCTAAACTAAAAGCGAGAACGGTATTGTTGTTAATGTAAGATATTTGTTTGTTTTTTATGAAAAAGTAGACTGTAATATATGAATAAACAAAAAAAGAGAGGGAACTCTCTTTTTTTATAGTTTCTTAATAAAGTTCCCAATTTCCTTAACGATTTCAGTTACAAGAGCATTTCCCATGAAAAACATGCGCATTTTGTCTGAAACTTCAACGATTGAGCCGTCTGAAATTTTTTTGAGCTTAGTCCAATCATCAGGAAAATCTTGTAATCGTTCTGCTTCGATTGGTGTGATAAGACGATATTTATCATTCACTTTTAAGAGGTGTGTTGAACGGTTAACGGTACCTTCAGAAGTTAACATTGTACGTCCCGGAAGATTCAAATCATCATAAGGAGACATACCACCTTCAGAGTAGGTATATGTAAAACCATCTGCAGAAGTACGTTCAATTTTTTTAGGACCTCTAAGATATTGAAATTTTTCGAGCTTCGCTTGGTCTGTTAGGAAAAATTTTTCAGGAACATCTTTTTCATCTTGAAGAATTTCTCCAAGAGTAATTGGTTTTCCATCATAATTTTGTTCAGTGTCAATAGAATAGTATTTTCCATGGCGCATAACACCAGTATTCCAAACAGTTCCTGTAAATGTATCAGAAACTTCGACAATGTCTTCAGGAAGTTCGTAGAACACTTGGCGTTTTTTTACTGGATAAGGCTTAATTGGGAATTGTGTTGCAAACAAACCAGTGTGATAAATATATTCATCATACTTGTTATCTTCAAAAACTACAGAATCATTTTCGTACTCTTTGTCAATTTTTTTAGCGAAGTCAGTATCATTTCGATAAACAAAGAAGAAGACACGACGACGACGCTGACTTCTACCATATTCTGCAGCATTGATAACACGCCATTCAACAGAATAACCTAAGTTATTAAAAGCAGTAAGCATGATAGCAAAGTCACGTCCACGTTGTTTTGACGGTGCTTTTAGAAGGCGGTCAACATTCTCAAGAATTAGGTATTTTGGTTTAATAATTCGAGTAGCGCGGATAATTTCCCAAAAAAGGACTCCTTTTTTACCTTCGATACCTTGTTCATTTTTCTTAGAGCGGGCAACTGAATAGTCTTGACAAGGAAATCCTCCGACAATCATGTCAGCATCCATGCTAGCAAATTTTTCGTCAGGGATATCAGTGACACTAATATTAATATTTTCACTATCTGGGAAATGATAATCATAAACTTCGAAAGCATCCTGAGATTTTCGAGATGGTTCCCATTGATTACTCCATTTAGTTTTAAATATATTTTTATCTGCGTTTTCGAGTCCTATACGGAACCCCCCAACGCCAGCAAATAATTCTAAGACTTTCATATATTTCCTCTATCTTTTTTAGATTACGATATACTATTATACCTTAATTTTGACTATTGATCAACTCTCTGATTTGGTATAATGGTACTAAGAATTGAAAGAAAAGGTATTTTCATGGAAAAGCAACTATTTGATTATGATGACAATGATGTGAAAAGTGTTGTTGACTATTCTAAAATTCTTTTAAATAAAAAATTTGAACAAATCATTGAAGAATATCAAAAGACACCATATAAAACTTATGAGGATTTTCAAACTAAGACTGTTTCAAATCTTCCTGATAAAAAGATTAGTATGAAGTCAAAAGGACAATACGGAAATTATATTGAAAAATATTTTTATGGTTATCATCCAAATAATGATTCAGCTGCTGACTTTGAAAAAATTGGTGTTGAACTAAAAGTAACTCCATTTAAAGTAAATAAAAATGGTTCGATTAGTGCTAAAGAACGATTAGTTTTAACTATTTTGAACTATATGGAAGAAAATCTTGATGATTTTTATTCTACCCATTTATGGGAAAAATGTTCAAAAATTTTATTGCTTTTTTATAATGGTCTAATTCCTGATACGACAATGGCTGATTATATCATTGAGAAAGTTTTTCTTTTTGAATGGTTTGAAGAAGACATGGAAGTCATTTTAGAAGACTATAAGCGTATTACTGAGAAAATAAAACAAGGTAAGGCGCATGAACTTTCAGAATCTGACGGAAATTATTTATCGACGTGTACAAAAGGTGCTGGTAAAGGAAAAGATTTTCGTAGTCAACCATTTAGTGATGAACCTGCTAAACAGAGAGCTTGGGAATTAAAATCAAGTTACATGACTTACCTGATTAATAATAAGATTTTTAATCAGAAGGAGCAGGAAAGTGTTCTAGCCACAGCCAAAGGTGAGAAAAAAACATTTACAGAGATTATTTCTGAAAAAATTCTTACCTACAAAGGAATGACTGAAGCAGAACTTTATGAAAAATTTGATATCAATCCAAAAGCTAAAGGGAAAAATAGTACCTTAGTTAGAAAAATTATTGGACTAACTGGAGATATCGAGAAAACACAGGAATTTCAAAAGGCAAATATGAATTTGCGTGTAGTTCGCGTTAATAAAGATGGATTACCGAAGGAAGATTCACCGTTTAAAACATATAATTTTAAAGAGTTAGTAGCTAACGGAGAGTGGGAAGAATCACAGCCTTATTTAGAAATTTGTAATAAACGTTTCCTTTTTGTAGTCTTTAAGGAAATTTCTCCCAAGGTATTTGTATTAGATAGAGTAAAATTTTGGGGATTTCCTGATAGACAGATTGATGAAGTTAAGCGAGTATGGCAAGAAACTCGTCAGATATTATTCGATGGTGTCCAACTAACACAAAAAGGGAATAAAGTATCTACTAATTTTCCTCAAAGTAAAGTCAATAAAGTAGTGTTTACCAAAATTCATGCTCAAAATACATTATATGAAATAGAACCAGGTCATTTTATTGGTAAGGGAAAAGAGTCAGACACTGATGTTTTACCTGACGGAAGACGAATAACAAAACACTCATTTTGGATGCCTAAAAAATTCTTGAAAGAAGTTTTAGATGGAAAGTGGGATTAAAAGTGTGTGCATTAGAGTTGGTGATGTATAACTCTCATAATTAATTTTAAATATGAGTATGTTAATTTTCTCCTTAAAGAGAAGAGGTATAATGATGTTCAAAGAAGATGAATATTTAGTTTTGGAAGATAATGTTAGGCATTCATATATGAGTGTTGTTTGGTCACATAAAATTCAAGAGAAACAAGCAGACATACTGACTAATTATTATAAAACATTAGAGATTTTTCGGGTCGTTTGTGCTACACTAATTTCTTGTGGTTTGATAAGCTTGATTTTTACGGATCAATTTATAGTAAAATTAATTACAACCTTTATTTCTTTTATTAGTGCAGTAATAAGTATGTTATTTAAATCGTTTGATACACAAAAGTTAATAACAAATCATAAAAATACTGCTAATGAATTGTTAGCTATAAGAAATCAATTTCAGTTACTATTAGTTGATATTAAGATGAAAAATAAAGATAAATCAGAGTTAATGAAAATCTATAATAATTTGATTGTACAGTTAGATGATATTTACAGGACAGCGCCAAATACAACTGATAAAGCAGTTAAACGAGCAAAAGAGGCATTAGATGTAAAAAAAGATAATGAGTTTTTAGATGAAGAAATTGATTCAAATTTACCTAAGTCATTGAGGAGAGAAGAAGTATGACAAACAGAGTGACAAAGCATGACAGTGTAATTTCTAGTGAACAGAGACAAAAGATATCTAATAGATACAAAAGAATTACTAAAGCTATCAACAAAGAATTCTGGAATTCAGAAAGTGAAACAGGGAATAGCTTTTATGTGGGGTCTTATGGGCGCGGAACTGCAATAAATACTAGTGATATTGATATCTTAGTTAGTCTTCCTTCAGATTTATTTGATAGTTATAATAATCTTTCTGGAAATGTACAATCTAGATTGTTACAGGCAGTTCGTAGTGCAATCAAGCAATCTTATCCTACAAGTGATATTAGAGCAGATGGACAAATTGTAAAAATTAACTTTTGTGATGGAATTTTGTTTGAAATTTTACCAGCTTTTCAAAAAAATGATGGAACTTATATTTATCCAGATTCTAATTTAGGTGGTAATTGGTTGTCAACAAATCCTAAGGCAGAGCAAGATGAAATACGCAAAAAAAATAAATCATCAAATGGTTTACTTGTTGCAACTTGCCAGCACCTTAGGGATATTAGAGATAATAATTTTAAAAGCTATCATCTGTCTGGTATAGTTATTGATAGCTTTGTTTATGAAGCGATAGGAAATTGGAGATTTGCTTCAACAAGCAAGGGTTCTAGTAATGAAGGGACTTATGAGAAAAATCTATTAGAACATTTTAATAAAAAAGCTCTTTGGTGGATATTAGATTTTGAATCTTTAAAAGCTCCTGGTAGTGGAGATGATATTGATACGAAAAAAAGCATTGAATGTTTAGAAAAAGTTCTTAAATATATAGCAGAATAGCAGAATAAAAGTTTAAAGAATTTCCTAAATTATATCAATTTCAAAAAGTATAATATAGATAAAACCGAACATCTTATCTAGAAAATTATTCTAGTTATAAGATAGCTCGGCTTTTTTTATTTTTGTCGTAAATTGGTCGTAAGTTTTGCTCTTTGTAAACTAAAAACGTTGATTTATCAACGTTTTTAATCTAAATTATTTCATTGTAGGGAACAACAAAGCGTCGCGGATTGTTGTTGTATCTGTAAGGAGCATGACAAGACGGTCGATACCGATACCAAGTCCACCTGTTGGTGGCATACCGTATTCAAGGGCTTCAACGTAGTCGTAGTCAACACCTGTTGCTTCGTCATCACCAAGTTCTTTAGCTTTAGCTTGAGCTTCGAAACGAGACAATTGGTCGATTGGATCGTTAAGCTCTGAATAAGCGTTACCGTATTCTTTAGTCATGATGAAGAGTTCGAAACGGTCAGTGAAGCGAGGATCTTCTGCATTTTTCTTAGCAAGTGGAGAGACTTCAACTGGGTGTCCGTATACGAATGTTGGTTGGATCAATGTTTCTTCAACAAATTCTTCGAAGAAGGCGTTGATGATGTGACCAACTGAAGTGAAGTGTTTTTCAACAGGAACATTTTTCTCTTTAGCAAGTTCTTGAGCTTCTTCAAGAGTCATTTCTTTCCAGAAGTCTACACCAGTAACTTCTTTGATAGCGTCAACCATGTGGATACGTTTGAATGGTTTGTCGATAGCAATTTCAGTACCTTGGTAAGTGATAGGTCCATTACCGTTAACAGCAGCAGAAGCGTTTTGGATGATACCTTCTGTGATATCCATGATATCTTTGAAGTCAGCGTATGCTTCGTAAAGTTCGATCATAGTGAACTCAGGGTTGTGAGTTGCATCCATACCTTCGTTACGGAAGACACGTCCGATTTCGTAAACTTTTTCCATACCACCAACGATAAGACGTTTCAAGTGAAGTTCCAAAGCGATACGAAGAACCATGTCCATATCTTGCGCATTGTGGTGAGTAACGAATGGACGGGCAGCAGCACCACCAGCTTCGTTGTGAAGAACTGGAGTTTCAACTTCTAGGAAGCCAAGTCCATCAAGGTAACGACGGATTTCTGAGATGATTTTTGAACGTGTTACAAAGCGGTCGAAGCTTTCACGGTTTGAAATCAAGTCAAGGTAACGTTTACGGTAGATTGTTTCAACGTCAGTAAGTCCGTGNAATTTTTCTGGAAGTGGACGAAGTGCTTTAGACAAGTGAGTNATGTGAGTTGCTTTGATTGTCAATTCACCCATGTCTGTACGCATAACTTCACCTTCGATACCGAGGAAGTCACCGAGGTCAGCTTTTTTGAAAATTTGGTAGTTTTCGTCACCAACAGCATCTTTNCGGACGTAGATTTGGATTTGACCGTCGCGGTCTTGGATNTGNGCAAAACCAACTTTACCTTTACCACGCTTAGTCATAAGACGACCAGCGATAGTAGCTGTTTCGTTAATTTCATGCAATTCTTCTTTGGTTTTGTCAGAGTATTTTTCTTTTAATTGACCAGAAGTAGCTGTGCGTTCAAAGCGAGTTCCGAAAGGATCGATGCCTTGTTCAGCCAAAGCGGCCATTTTTTCACGACGCACGATTTGTTGGTCGTTTAATTCTTCGATGTGTTCGTTTGACATGTTTTCCTCCAATATATATTCTTTCCTATTGTAACATAAATAACGCTAGAATTCACTTTATTTTTGCTTGTGTGAGGAGGCTTTGAGGAAGAAAGTGTTTTCTAATTGCAGAAATGACTTTAATTGAAAAGAAAGCCAAAAAATAGTATAATATGTGACGGTAAAAATAACTTAGAGAGAAAAGAGATTCATGATTACTTCAATTGTTTTTGATGTTGACGATACGATTTATGACCAACAGGCGCCTTATCGCATTGCCGTTGAGAAATGTTTCCCTGACTTTGATATGAGTAAAATCAATCAAGCTTACATTCGTTTCCGCCATTATTCAGACGTTGGTTTCCCGCGTGTTATGGCTGGTGAATGGACAACTGAATATTTCCGTTTCTGGCGTTGTAAAGAAACTTTGCTTGAATTTGGTTACCGCGAAATTGATGAAGCTACTGGTGTTCATTTCCAAGAAATCTACGAAGAAGAATTGGAAAACATCACAATGCTTGATGAAATGCGCATGACGCTTGATTTTCTTAAAGAAAAAGGTGTTCCAATGGGAATCATCACAAATGGTCCAACTGAACACCAATTGAAAAAAGTTAAAAAACTTGGTCTTTACGATTATGTTGACCCTAAACGTGTCATTGTCAGCCAAGCAACTGGTTTCCAAAAACCTGAAAAAGAAATCTTCAATCTTGCTGCTGAACAATTTGATATGAACCCTTCAACAACACTTTATGTTGGTGATTCATACGATAACGATGTTATGGGAGCATTCAACGGCGGTTGGCATTCTATGTGGTTTAACCACCGTGGTCGTAGCCTAAAACCAGGAACAAAACCAGTTTACGATGTTGCTATCGACAACTTTGAACAATTATTTGGTGCCGTTAAAGTTCTTTTTGACCTTCCAGATAATAAATTCATCTTTGATGTCAATGACAAGAAAAACCCAGTCCTTGAATTGGGAATCAACAACGGTTTGATGATGGCAGCAGAACGTTTGCTAGAAAGTAACATGAGTATTGATAAAGTTGTTATCCTACTTCGTTTGGACAAACAACAAGAAAAAATTCTTCGCATGAAATACGCAAGATAACAAAAAGCTCTCCTTTCGGAGAGCTTTTTTAGTATCAAATAACTTATTTTTCTTTGTAGTATGTGTCATTCCATTTGATGCATGAAAATTGTTCAAAATCAAAGGTTTCAAGAACAGTGACACTTCCGTTATCTAATCCACCGTTAGAGCGTAAAACAGCAGGTTCATAGCCAAGTAAACTACGAATTGATGCGGTAAAGTTTGCGCCGTGACCGACCAGTAGTACATGTTGGTAGCCGCGTCCTTTCATTGAGCGGATAAAACTTCTAACACGTTTTGTGGTTTGGTAGACAGACTCAGCATCAAAAATATCGTTGTTAAATTTTGCTAAGTTGTGTTTGAAGGCATCCAATTGTTTTGGATAAATATCAGCCATTGTTGAAATTTTGCTGCCTTCTAATTTTCCAAGATGCCATTCACGTAGAGCAGGTTGAAAACTGATTGCTTTAGGGTGATTATTTCGTGACATAATGATTTTACAAGTATCGCTGGCACGTTTTAAATCACTTGAAAATACAGCGTCGAATTCAATATCTTTTAGGTAGTCACCTAATTTTTCTAAGTCACGGACAGATTCCTCTAAAAGCGGAGAATCACCATTTGCCCCTTGAAAACGTCCTTCTAGGTTCCATTGTGTTTTACCATGTCTTACAAAATATAATTTCATTTTTTGTCCAATCTAAGCCATCATTGGTGTGAATCATCAATTAAATCAGCAAAACTTGCACCGACAAAATCTGCCAAAGCTTGGCTATCGATGCGGATAGAGCGTCCAACTTCACCAGCTGAGACAATCATCGTTCCCATTTCTTTAGCACGGTTGTCGATGAAAATCGGGAAATTGTGTTTTTGACGGATACCAACTGGGTTGTTTGCGCCGTGGATGTAACCAGTTGTTTTTTGAAGATTCTTTTGTGGAATCATGCTAACTTTTTTGTTGCCAGAAATCTTAGCCAATTTTTTCTCAGAAAGGTGTTCAGTGATTTGAACGATTCCGATAAGGGGGCCAGTTTTGTCACCAGTTAGAGCAAGTGTCTTGAAAATATCAGATTTTTCAATGCCTTCAGGCAGCTCATCTTTTAAAGCGTTAATGGCTAAGCTGTCATGTTCGATTTTTGCTTTATCTAAAATTTGGTCAACCAAAGTTTTTTTCAATTTCGCTTTTTTTGCCATTTTCTCTCTCAATCTTTCTAATTCAGTCTATTCACATACTATTTTACTATAAAATAAAAAAGGTACAAGTTTGCACCTTTAAAGAGCATTGTAGTATGCTTGGACAAGTTCTGCAAAGTCTTCAACATCATAATCAACGCCGAAATAATCATTTGCACTTTCACTCCAATAATCAGTTGGGTCTACGTGGTCAGTTCCACCAAGGTAGTTGCTGACCATTTCATGTGTCCAAATACTTCCTTCTCCATTTTCTTGACCGAGTGTCACAGGAAGGTCATATTTTTTGAGCATATAAGCGGTGTAATAAGCTGCATTTGCCAGCTGTTTTGCAAAGCCATCTTGAGAGTCTTCGTGTGTGAGTTCAAATTGAATGTAATATGGATTGGCTTTAGCGCCTGCTCCCTGAGCTTCGTATTTTTCATTAGCGATGCGAAGAATGGTGTCACTATCAATAAAAGAATGAACAAAAACACCTTGGTCTTCATAGTTTTGCACCATATAATTCACCTCACTGTTAATGGTTGAATTGTCAACGCCAGTGTCATGGATAATGATTCCAAGAGGTTTACCGTCGTCTGTTTTGTAGCTAGTTTGTTCAAAAGATTTCTCGATATCACTAGTGATATCAGAGTGAGAATAATTAAGTGTTTCAGCGATGTAACGATTGATGTCGTTGGTCTCTTTAAGAGAAATATCATTGGTATCAATGTAGTATGTCTCGCCATCCATGCTAAATTTGGCAAGAGTTGCTTCTTTTTGATTTATCTCAGCNTTGTAACAATAGCTTTCAATTGAAATTGTGGTACCTTGTGAAATGGTTTTACTTGAGCCATCACTGGTGTAAATGTTAGCTTTCGAGCTTGAGACATTAGCAGTTTGAGACCTTGTGTAGGTACTAGCATTTGACAAATCAAGNCCGTGATCTAGAGCGTGNGTGACAATGCCTGAAAAGAAAACTTTNCTTNCAATCATAAGAATGGCAACAAAGGAGACAATTAAGATAAAAATATTTAGGTAGACAGAGTTCNGTCGATGTTTACTTCGTGATAATTGTTTTATTTTTCGCATGACCTAACTATAAAGTTTTAGCCTTAAAGAAAAATAAACTTTAAAACAAGAAAAAGACTAGCAAATGCTAGCCTTTTATTTATTATCAATTTTTCCGAAAAGTTTTTCGTAAGTTTTTTTGCGGTCTTTTGTGACTGCGATTTGGTTTAAATCAAGAGCAGAATCAAATCCGCCAAGATAACCTTGTGATGTATACTGATGAAGATCGTAGTCAAGATCTGTTTGTGGAGCGGCATCATANTAACCAGANTCTGAACCGTAAGCAGGAATCCATACGGCATCAAATCCGTCAACAGAGATTTCTTGCTCNGTCATGAAGTAAGTACCAATGTANATACCAACTTTGTCAGCTCCGAGTCGTTTTAATTCGCTCAAGAATGCCTGAACACCTTTGTTCATGTCTGACATAGTCGCTTCCTCAACGTCAATCCAATAGAAAGTTGGTTTGTATGGCGAAGCATTTTCATAGAAAGTTTTCGCTTCGTTCTTCATTTCTTTGACGCTTTTTCCGAGGGCGTAACTATAAACAGCTACAGGGACATCTCGTTTTTGAAATTCTTTGATATGTGTCTTAAATGATTTATCGATACCAGTCGTGTAGGCGGCGTTGCTATCTTTGCTAATTTGTGACCCTCCATAGACACGAACGATAGCGCCAGAAATATTTTGAGATAAAGTGTCATAGTCAATTTCATTTGGCAGTTGCCATCCTGAAACATCGATAATCGGATTAAGAACAAATTCTTCATCAGTTTCTGAAGTTGATGTAGTGGTAGTTGTCGTGCTTGAGCTACTCAACGTTGGAATAGAAACCTTAGCCAAAGCCAGTTGTTGCTTTCGTAAGCTATCATAGTGAGTTCTACCAATCACGAGAAGTAGCCCGAACAGGGCAAAGAAAACTACAACAACAATTGGTTTTAATCGTCTTCTCATTAGTCATATTTTAGCGTAAAAAGGTGCAAAAATCAAAACAATGTTGTTTTTGTAATCAATTTGTCATATTTTTTAATCGCCTATCTATGGACAAGATAGGCGGATAATGTTAACAGATTGACCTTGTCTTGATTAGTTATTTGCAAGAAGNTTTTCCAATTCTGTAACGATTGTTTCAGGCTCTGCTTTTGCTGAGAAACGTTTAACGACATTTCCGTTTNGGTCAACTAAGAATTTTGCAAAGTTCCATTCAATGCGTTTGCCAAGAGGNCCTTTANCTTCTCCTTTTAACCAATCNTAAAGTGGNTCAGCATCTTTTCCGTTGACTTTGATTTTAGCAAANCGNGGGAAAGTTGTTTGGTAATTCAAAGTNCAGAAAGTGTTGATTTCATCAGCTGTTCCAGGAGCTTGGTTCATGAATTGGTTACATGGAAAATCTAGAATTTCAAAACCTTTTTCTTTGTAAGTGTCGTAGAGATTTTGAAGTCCCTCGTACTGAGGTGTCAAACCACAACCTGTTGCAGTATTAACAACCAAGAGAACTTTTCCTTGGTATTTTGATAGTTTAACGTCAGACCCGTCTTGTGCTTTAACAGTAAAATCGTAAATATTAGTCATGGTTAAGCTCCTTTGTATAGGTGATGATTTGGTCGACGGTATCACTTAGGAATTGGATAGTTTCACGAAGTGGTTGAGCTGTTGAAATATCAGCTCCAATTAATTTAGCTGTTTCAAGTGGTGTGCGTGAGCCACCAGATTTTAAGAAATTAAGCCAGTCACTAGCACCATTTGGGTTATTCTTCAAGTTGAGGTAACCTGCGGTTGAAATGACCATACCAGCTGAGTAAGTGTAGCTATAAAGTCCCATGTAGTAATGACTTTGTCGCATCCAAGTNAGNGCAGCATCGTCATCAATCTCAACAGCATCACCCCAGAATTGGNTNAGAACATCTTTCATAATTTGGTTGAGTTGTTCAGCTCCAAATGTTTTTCCTTCTTCAATGAGGTTGTAAACACGACGTTGGAAGGCAGCTTCAAGCAAATGTGTGATGAAGTTATGGAAGTAAGTATCTGTTAAACGGTGCGCCAGTGCAAAACGTTTTTGGCGTGGATTGTCAAATTGTCTTTCCAGATAGTCACTTAATAAGAGCTCATTAAAAGTTGACGGAGCTTCAACGTAGTAAGTTGACATGTGTGTGTTGAAGTAGCTTTGATTGTTATCTGAGAAGATAAATTGACCAGAGTGTCCAATTTCGTGAATCAATGTGTAAACATCAGACATGCGACCAGTCCAGCTCATAAGGATATAAGGGTGAACCTTGTAAGGGTCAGCAGCATAGCCACCTGAGTCTTTGTTAGCATTAGCAGCAAAGTCTACCCAACGTTCCTTTCTAAAACGTGAGACTTCATTTGCGTATTCTTGTCCGAGAGGTTCGACCGATTTCATTACCAAATCATAAGCGTCATCGATAGTGACAGCTGGATTTAACTCGGCGTCTAAGTCCAATTTCCAGTCGGCAAAAGTCATTTTTTCAAGCCCGTTAACTTTGGCAACGTGTTTGAGATATTTTTGTGCAACCGGTGCAAACTCAGTCATGATTAAGTCAATTTGGCGGTTGAACATGTCNCGGTCGACTTCTTGTTCAGCAAGTAAATAGTCAAAGACTGAGTCGTAACCACGCATGTCAGCGATGATTTTTTCAGATTTGACTTGGGCAAGATAAGCGCTAGCAGCGGCATTTTGGTGTTTACGAAGACCAGCTGAGAAAGAGCGGAAGGCTTTTTCGCGAACATCAGCATTTTCATGGTTTTGATAGAAGTTTTCATAAGTAACAAATGAATTTTTGTAAACTTTGCCATCAACTTCGAAATTTTCCATTTCAAAGTCACCAGCACGCATTTTAGTATAAATGTCTTGCGGAGCTCCAAAGATTTCACCGAGATTAGTTAAAGTCTTTTCAACTTCTGATGAAATGAAGTGGCTCTTCTTGATTTTTGCTTGACGAATAGCTGCGCTAAAATGTGGATTAGCTTCTAAGGTATCAAGAATGTCAGAATCAGCTGTTGCAAGAGCAGTGTCAAAGAAGCTTAGAGCTACATTTGCTTTGGTGAAGAAATCCGCACCAGCTTTAGCAATTTGTGCAAATTCTTCGTTGCTAAAATCTGTCGTTTGTGGCATGAAGGCGTAGTTATCGATATGGCTCATTTCGATATAAATTTGTTCGACTTCATAAAGCGCACGCGTGAAATCATCAACAGTTTTTAAGTTATCTTGGTAATTCTTCTTGAAAAGATTAATGTCTTCAATTGTTTTTTCAATACTACGAAGGAAATCTTCGCGGTCTTGGTAGAGTGCACTTAAGTCCCATAATTCATTTTCAGGAAACTCCGAACGTTGTTTTAGCTCCATATAAAACTCCTTTTTATAACTTTTTATAAATCAGTATAGCAGAAAAAAATAACAAAACGAAAAAAGAAGTCCTGAAATCTTCAAAAACTATAAAAACGTTAACAATGTTAATATAACAGTGATTTTAAGACTTTATTTTCTGCAATTTGAGTTTAAGTTTATTTAAAAAGTCAGAAAATTATATAAAATAATAATCAATTTATAGAAATTGGGTTACATTTTCGGAAAAAAGTGGTATGATAAAGTAGTACGCTTGTAATAAAGGATTAAAATCCGAACAAAAAAGGAGTGAAGAGTGTGACAATCCAAAAACTGGAGAACAATGATACCCAGTCGATNATTACCGAGGAAGTCAAAGTACTAAAAAGCTTNCTCGATGAAACAACCCATCANATGGTTGGTGATGAGGTATTCGCTAAAATTCAAAACATTGTTGAATTGTCAGCAAGTGATGAATATGGCAAACTTGAAGAACTAGTAGCTCAGTTGACCAACGAAGAGATGGTTGTTGTGTCTCGTTATTTTTCAATTTTGCCACTGTTAATCAACATTTCTGAAGACGTTGACTTTGCTTATGAAATCAACTACCAAAATAATACAAATCAGGATTATCTTGGCAAACTCTCTATGACTGTTGACATGGTTTCAGAAAGTGAAAACTCTAAAGAAATCCTTGAAAACGTAAATGTTGTACCTGTATTGACTGCTCACCCAACACAAGTTCAACGTAAAACGGTTCTTGAATTAACAAACCATATTCACGACCTTTTGCGTAAATATCGTGATGTGAAAGCAGGAGTAGTTAATCGCGATAAATGGTACACTGACTTACGCCGTTACATTGAAATCATCATGCAAACGGACATCATTCGTGAGAAAAAACTTAAGGTAAAAAATGAAATTACCAATGTAATGGAATATTACAATGGATCCTTAATTCAAGCGATTACTAAGTTGACGTCAGAGTACAAACGTTTGGCTGCTGAAAAAGGTATCGACCTTACAAATCCAAAACCTATCACAATGGGTATGTGGATTGGTGGTGACCGTGATGGTAACCCATACGTAACTGCTGAAACTCTTCGTTTGTCAGCTACTGTTCAAAGTGAGGTCATCATCAATTACTACATTGAAAAATTGACAGGTCTTTACCGCACATTCTCACTTTCAACAACGTTGACTAAAATCAGCCCAGAAGTTGAACGTTTGGCAGAATTATCAAGCGATAAATCAATTTATCGTGAAAATGAACCATACCGTAAAGCTTTCAACTACATCCAATCAAAATTGATTCAAACATTGATTGAATTGAAAGCTGGTCCAACTATTTCACGTCGTGCACTTGAAAATAGTAAACTTGGTTCAGA
>JGI24707J26582_10001048_pt1 | contig 22019 bp, 22 predicted proteins | sample BioPla1DNA1_FD_26582 | JGI IMG/M metagenome (IMG submission 26582)
TTTTTAAGTAAGATTATAATGATTAATCCACAAAAATGAACTGTTTGCAACAATATGGTGAGTAAACCTTTAGTTTTATATCACCGTGAATAATTCAGGATTAATAATATTTAAAGGATAAAATATAAAATTAAAGTTGGATATACCACAAAATTTTGTGCTGACAAAAATCAACAGGATAAGAGTTTTAATTTTATAAACAATCCTAAAGAAAGGTTATGATCGAATGAGCAAGGTTGAAAATTATATCAGAACAATTCCTGACTTTCCAGAGCCAGGTATTATGTTTAGAGATGTGACTACTGTGTTACAGGATAAGGATGGCTTAAGATTAGCGATTGATTCAATTCAGGATTTAATAGGTGATATCGATTTTGATGTTATTGTTGGCCCTGAATCTAGAGGATTTATCTTCGGAGTTCCAATTGCATATAATATGAATAAAGCTTTTGTGCCTGTGAGAAAAAAAGGTAAGCTACCCTGTGAGACCATATCAATGGATTATGATTTGGAATATGGCACAGCAACTATTGAGATGCATAAGGATGCAATAAAGAAGGGGCAAAAGGTTGTTATTGTCGATGACTTAATTGCCACTGGAGGTACCATAGAGGCTATTACTAAACTTATTGAGAGTTTAGGAGGAGAAGTGGTTAAGATTGTATTCCTAATTGAATTAAAGGGGCTCAAAGGAAGAGATAAATTACAAGGTTATGATGTAGAGGCAGTTATCCAATATGATGATAAATAGTGGGAATGTATATGAGGCATTATTGATGTATAAGTGAACAATATGTTAGTATTTGTTAGGTGGTGATATGATGGAAGATTATAAAAGTAACATACAAGATAATGAGGAAAATAAAATCGCTTCAGCATTAGCTACTCCTGCGGACTTTACTGCCCCTGAGATTTTATATAAAGAACTGATTCAAAAAATTCTTAAATATCATCCTTCCACAGATATTACCATGATTGAGAAGGCATACAATCTTGCCTATAATGCCCACGAAAATCAATTTCGAAAATCCGGTGAACCATATATAATTCATCCTCTATGTGTTGCTATTATTCTAGCAGAGCTGGAATTAGATAAGGAAACTATTGTGGCAGGTATTCTTCATGATGTGGTTGAGGATACGGAATATTCTTTAGAACAGATTTCAGAGATGTTTTCAGAAGAAATAGCTCTTCTAGTGGATGGAGTGACAAAACTAACTAAACTTAATTATTCCATGGATAAGGTGGAAATCCAAGCAGAGAACCTAAGGAAAATGTTTCTGGCCATGGCTAAGGATATCAGGGTTATCCTTATAAAGCTGGCTGACCGCTTGCATAATATGCGCACTTTGAAATACAAAAAGCCAGAGAAGCAGAAGGAAACAGCTAGGGAAACCATGGATATCTATGCTCCCATTGCCCATAGGCTGGGTATATCTAAAATTAAGATAGAGCTAGATGATCTTTCCTTAAAATACCTGCATCCAGATGTATATAAGGATCTGGCCCAGAAAATCGCAACTAAAAAGAGTGAACGTCAAGCGTATATAGATGCAGTGGTTGATGAAGTAAAGCAACATATAGATAATGCTGGGATATCAGCTAAGGTAGATGGTAGAATCAAGCACTTCTTTAGTATATACAAAAAGATGGTAAATCAGAATAAGATTCTGGAAGAAATCTACGATCTATTTGCTGTACGAATCATTGTTAATTCAGTGAAAGATTGTTACGCCGCTCTAGGTGTTATCCATGAGATGTATAAGCCTATACCTGGTAGATTTAAAGATTATATAGCCATGCCTAAACCAAATATGTACCAATCCCTTCATACTACCCTGATTGGTCCCAAAGGTTCTCCATTTGAAATACAAATAAGAACCTATGAAATGCATCGTACAGCGGAATATGGTATTGCAGCCCACTGGAAATATAAGGAGGGCGGAGATGGCAAGGGTAGTACTCCGAAGGCTGAAGAGAAGAAATTAACTTGGCTACGGCAGGTTCTGGAATGGCAAAGGGATCTCTCCGATAATAAGGAATTTTTAAGCCTATTAAAGAATGATTTTGACTTATTCTCTGATAGCGTATACTGCTTTACTCCAACTGGTGATGTAAAAACCCTTCCTACTGGGTCAACTCCAATTGACTTTGCATATAGTATTCATAGTGCGGTAGGAAACAAAATGGTTGGGGCCAGAGTAAATGGTAAATTAGTTCCCATTGATTATGTTATTGAAAATGGAGACAGGATTGAGATAATGACCTCCCAGAACTCCAAAGGCCCAAGCCGGGACTGGCTTTCTATCGTTAAGAGTACCCAAGCAAAGAACAAGATAAACCAATGGTTTAAATCCCAGAGGAAAGAGGACAACATTAACAAAGGTAAGGAGCAGCTAGCTTCTTATTGTAAAGCAAAAAGTATAACTCTCAGTGATATACTTAAACCTGAATTTATGAATGCTGTATTAAGAAAATACGGTTTCAGGGATTGGGATTCTGTTTTAGCAGCTATTGGTCATGGGGGCCTAAAGGAAGGTCCTGTAGTTAATAAATTATTAGATGAATATAAGAAAAAACATAAGTTAGAGATAACCGATGAGAATGTAAAGGATACATTATCAGAAATCAGAGAAAGTCGGCCGTCCCATAAGAGGTCAAAAAGCGGTATTGTAGTAGAAGGCATCAATGATGTGGCAGTCCGTTTTTCAAAATGTTGTAGTCCGGTACCGGGAGATGAGATTATTGGTTTTGTAACCCGAGGAAGAGGTGTATCTATCCATAGAACTGATTGCATTAATGTTATTAACTTGCCTGAAGAAGACAGGGTAAGACTAATAGAGGCGGAATGGAATATACCAGATGGCAAAGCCAATGATAGTGTTTATACAGCAGAGATTAAAATCTACGCCAACAATCGGACTGGTGTACTGGTGGATATATCAAGAATATTTATAGAGAACAAAATTGATGTTACTTCTATGAATGTAAGAACTAGCAAGCAGGGAACAGCTACCATTATAATGGGATTTGAGATTAACGGTGTGGAGCAATTAAGCGATTTGGTTGCTAAACTAAGGACTGTACAAAGTGTACTTGATATCGAAAGAACTGCTGGTTAGAGAAACTAGATATTACGATTATCTTTGATTAGAGAAGGATGATAATATGAGTGAAATAAAGATTAAATTTATGCCTGTCGGTATCATGCCAACCAATTGTTACATTATTCATCGCCAAGGAATGAATGAAGCAATTGTAATTGATCCCGGTGCTGAAGCAGATAAAATCAACGATTATCTTACTGCCAATGGCCTTACTTGCAAGGGGATTTTATTAACCCATGGACATTTTGACCATATCACAGGTGTTACAGGTCTAGTCGAGGCGACCAAAGCTCCAGTCTATGCCCATGAGGTAGAAGCTGCTTTATTAAATGATCCAGATTTAAATGCCTCTAGTATGATTCGTGGTAGGTATAGTCTGGTTCCAGATGTTCTAATTAAGGACCAGGAAATATTAGAACTGGCTAGTCTTGCAATTAAGGTTATTCATACTCCAGGACATACAGCAGGAGGGGTATGTTATTATTTAGATGAAGCCAAGGTCCTATTCAGTGGGGATACTTTATTCCATGGAGACATAGGAAGATCTGATCTACCAACAGGCAATGGACAGAGGCTGGTAGAATCAATTGTCAATAAGTTAATGGTATTAGATGATGAAGTTGTAGTATATCCAGGTCATGAAGAAAGCACCACCATTGGATATGAGCGAGATAATAATATGTATATAAGAATGTAAAGCGAAAAGTAATAGAGTTATTAAACTTTTGCTGGATTATAGAGTATAGCTTATAAAGCGTACTCTATAAAATCTAAATGTATTTTAGGAGTAGTTATGATTAGAATTAACCTGTCGGATATGACATATGAAAATGATGTTTATCCATTGGTAAAAGCATTTTACCCAGAGGAAGGGATAAAGGTAGATAGTACAGATGATTATCTAAAAGATAATCATCTGAATTTTGATAAATCAGTAAATATGCCATATAAATATATTATTGATGTAAGTATTTCCAATAATAATATAAAGATTTTATTATACAACAATAGAATGGAAGAAACTTCCAACCCGCAACTACTTGATTGGGTAGAACATTCTATGGATATAGACTCGCTCACTAAAGCTAAGTTCAAAAATCTGTTGAAGAGATTATTATATAACCTACTCTCTAAGTACTCAGAGCAAGAGCTTCCTTGGGGGATATTAACTGGTATAAGACCGACTAAATTAGTCTACGAGATGCTTGAGCAGGGAAGTAGTGATGCTGAAATATTTGAAATAATGAGAGATGAATACCTCTGCTCAGATGAAAAAATCGAAATGAGTCTAAGAATCGCCAAAAGAGAGATGGCATTACTAAAATATATGGATTATAAGAATGGATATAGTCTCTATATTGGCATACCTTTTTGCCCCACTACCTGTCTATATTGTTCCTTTACTTCCTATTCAATAGAGAAGTTTTCCACCTATGTAGAAAGCTATTTAGATGCATTGGAAAAAGAAATAATCTATGGTTCAAGCTGTTTTTCTAATAAAAAGCTTACTACAGTGTATCTGGGTGGAGGTACTCCAACCACCTTATCTGCCGAGCAATTAGATAGATTACTGGGCCTTATTAAGAATTACTATGACTTTTCCCATGTTAAAGAGTTCTGCGTGGAAGCAGGAAGACCGGATAGTATAACTAAGGAAAAGTTACAGATCTTAAAGAAATGGGGAGTAGATAGAATATCCATCAATCCCCAGAGTATGCAGCAAAAAACCTTAGATTTGATCGGTAGAAAACATAGTATAGAACAAATAAAAGAAGCATTTTCTTTAGCTAGAGAAACAGGCCATGAAAATATCAATATGGATATTATTATAGGGCTTCCAGGAGAAAATGCTACTGATGTAGAAGATACTTTAAGACAGATTAAAGAAATGAATCCCGACAGTCTAACCGTTCATACTCTAGCCTTGAAAAGGGCTGCCAGATTAAATCAGGAAAAAGAGGATTATATTGATTTAAGAGCTAAAGATGTAGCTGAGATGTTTAAGGCTACTTTAAATTTTGTTAGGGAAGAAGATTACCAGCCTTATTACCTCTATCGGCAAAAGAATATGGCAGAGAATTTGGAGAATATAGGTTATGCTAGGGCCGGGAAAGAAGGTTTATATAACATATTAATAATGGAGGAGCAACAAACAATTTTGGCTTTGGGTGCCGGAGCCTTATCAAAGTTTGTATTCCATAAGGAAAACCGCATAGAGAGAGTAAGCAATGTAAAAAGTGTTACAGAATATATTAATCGTATCGACGAAATGATACAAAGAAAGCAAGAATTTCTATTAAAGAACGGAGGGCTACTATGATTACTCAAAGACCAAAAGGAACACAGGATTGGTACGGCGAAAATATGCATAAACGTACCATAATAGAAGAAATCGCCAGAAAGATATGTAAGGTGTATAATATTAAGGAGATCATAACTCCGGTCTTTGAACATACCATCTTATTTCAGAGGGGTGTGGGTGAGACTACAGACGTAGTTCAAAAGGAAATGTATACCTTTGAGGATAAGGGGAATCGCAGTATCACTTTAAAACCAGAGGGAACAGCAGGGGCAGTTCGTGCTTATTTGGAAAATAGTTTGTATGCTGAAAGTCAGCCAACAAAGTTGTTTTATATAACCCAGGCATTCCGCTATGAAAATCCTCAAAGCGGTAGACTTCGTCAACATCATCAATTTGGGGTGGAATTCTTAGGATCTCATAGCCCTTTGGCAGAAGTAGAGTTAATTACACTACTAAATGAATTTATTAAAGAACTTGGCCTTAAGGGAGCAAAACTTCATATCAACAGTATTGGCTGTAAAGAGTGCCGTAAGGTTTATAATGAGGCCTTATTATCTTATTTAAAGCAGCATGAGGATCATCTATGTGGTACTTGTAAGGAGAGAATGACTAAAAATCCCCTTAGAGTGATAGATTGTAAAGTACCTACCTGTAAGGAAATTGTTAAGGATGCTCCAAGAACTGTGGAGTATTTAGATGATGAGTGCAAAGATCATTTTGAGGAGTTACAAAAGCTACTAAAGGAATTGGACATCCAGTTTGAAATAGATACAGGTATAGTAAGGGGACTGGATTACTATACTAAGACCGTATTTGAGTTTGTCAATGCTGAAGGATTTACCCTATGTGGTGGTGGCAGATATGATAATCTGGTCCATGAAATAGATGAAAAACATGATATTCCAGCGGTAGGTTTTGGCTTTGGAATAGAGCGTATTATTAATGAACTGGAAGCAGAAGGGGTAGAACTAGCCAAAGAACCTAATGTAGATTTATATATTGGTATATTGGGACAAGAAGCAAAAGCTGCCGCTTATAGGCTGGTTCGGAAATTAAGGTCAGAAGGCTTAATAGTTGAAACCGATTTTATGGATAGAAGTGTGAAGGCTCAGATGAAATATGCTAATAAAATCAGTGCCAGATACTCAATGATTATTGGTGCAAATGAAGTGGCTAATAATACTGCCAATATCAAGAATATGACAACAGGGGAACAGCAAGAAGTTGCTTTGGATAAGGTTTTAGAGGTATTATAAGCTTTTGATTATTGCAATAAAGGAGAATGAAATTATCATGGCTGAAACAATGAAAGGCTTACGCAGAAGCCACAGATGTACAGAAGTATCTAATAAAAATATAGGTGAAACAGTAACCGTTATGGGCTGGGTACAAAAATCCCGTAATAAGGGTGGAATTATCTTTGTGGATATCCGTGACCGCTCTGGATTATTACAGATAATTTTCGAGGAAGAAAGTGTAGGAACAGAGAATTTTGCAAAGGCAGAAAAACTAAGAAGTGAATTTGTAATTGCAGTAGTTGGAACTGTAGAAGCCCGTTCCGGTGCTGTTAATGAAAATCTAATTACAGGAGATATAGAGATTCGGGCTAAGGATATAAGGATTTTATCGGAGGCAGAGACACCACCATTTCCTATTGAAGCTGATTCTAAAACCAAGGAAGAGTTAAGACTAAAATATAGATATCTTGATTTAAGAAGACCAGATCTACAGAGAAATCTTATTTTAAGAAGTAAAGTAGCTATTATTACCCGTCAGTTCCTTGCGGATGAAGGATTTATAGAGATTGAGACTCCGATACTTACAAAAAGTACCCCAGAGGGAGCAAGGGATTATCTAGTACCTAGTAGGGTGCATCCAGGGAATTTTTATGCTCTTCCTCAATCACCACAGATTTTCAAGCAATTACTTATGTGTTCTGGATATGATAGATATTTTCAGATTGCAAAATGCTTCCGTGATGAAGATTTAAGAGCAGATAGACAACCAGAGTTTACACAGATAGATATGGAATTATCTTTTGTAGATGTAGATGATGTTATTGATGTTAATGAAAGATTACTCCATAAAATGTTCAAAGAAACCATAGGAATAGATATACCACTGCCAATTCAAAGAATGACATATGCTGAAGCTATGGAACGTTTTGGTTCAGATAAGCCCGATATCCGTTTTGGAATGGAATTAAAGAATGTATCTGATGTTGTAAGAAGCTGTGGTTTTGGCGTATTTACAGGAGCCTTAGAAAATGGCGGATCGGTTCGTGGCATCAATGCAGAAGGACAGGCTGATATGCCAAGAAAGAAAATTGATTCCTATGTTAGTTTTGCAAAAGATTTCGGGGCAAAAGGTTTGGCATATCTGGCAATTAATGAAGATGGCACTTATAAATCCTCCTTTGCAAAATTTATGACAGAGGATGAATTAGATAAATTAGTTGAGTTAATGGAAGGAAAACCTGGGGATTTATTATTCTTTGCTGCCGATGAAGACGAGGTAGTATTTGATGTACTGGGTAATTTAAGACTGGAATTAGCCAAGAATCTAAATCTATATAGCAAGGATGATTACAAGTTCCTCTGGGTAACTGAATTCCCATTATTAGAGTACTCCAAAGAAGATGGTAGATATAAGGCAAAGCACCATCCATTTACTATGCCTATGGAAGAGGATCTACATCTAATAGAGACAGATCCTGGTAAGGTAAGAGCTAAAGCCTATGATATTGTATTAAACGGTACAGAAATCGGTGGTGGGTCTGTTCGTATCCATCAAGGAGATATTCAGGAGAAGATGTTTAAAGCTTTAGGATTTACTAAAGAGGAAGCCCATGAAAGGTTTGGCTTCTTGCTAGATGCCTTTAAATATGGAGTACCACCCCATGCAGGCCTGGCTTATGGTTTAGATCGTTTAGTTATGCTTATGGCTAAGGAGGACAGCATCCGAGATGTTATTGCCTTCCCTAAGGTAAAAGATGCTTCCTGTCTGATGACAGATGCTCCTAATCTTGTAGATGAAAAGCAGCTAGATGAATTGGGAATAGGTATAATAGCTGAAGATAAAGATAAGTAAAACAAATTTGTGATTATTACGCAGTAGAGGTAGACATCCAGTGTTAATGGTGATACAGCTACTGCATTTTTTTAAAGTNTCACAAGTGAATAGTTTGTAGCAATATTAACAAACTTGCGAGAATTAAGCATACAGAAACGAGGGCAAATATGGATGAGGAAACATATCTTCTGCTTGTAGTCTATCTTTTAGTAATAAATTTGGTTGGATTTATGTCCATGGCTATAGATAAGAGAAGGGCAAGAAGGAGGCAGTGGAGAATACCAGAAAGTACCTTACTAATTATAGCTTTTATAGGTGGGGCTTTTGGTTCCTTTTTGGGGATGCAGATATTACGACATAAAACAAAGCACTTGAAATTTCTCTTATTAATACCCCTGGCATTAATTATACATATACTTATAGGGTTGAGATTTATCTAGCAATATATAAAAAAGATAAGTTTGGGTTAAAAAGTTGACAAAGATTATTCAGCGTGCTAATATTACTTATATGCTTTAATGCGTTAAAGCGATGAAGAAGAAAATGTAAATATAAAATCCAATCCCGTCATATAATGAAACTTTATAAGAGAGGGGAATATGAGTAAGAATTAGGGGGAAATTAAAATGATTTGGTCTAAGGAAGAAACTCTATCTAGAGAAGAGATAGAGAATATTCAGCTTACCAGGCTTATCTCAACGGTAAAAAGAATATATGAGAAGGTGCCTGCTTACCGAAAGAAGATGGATGATGTTGGTATTAAACCAGAACATATTAAAAGCTTAGATGACTTGAGGCATCTACCATTTACTAATAAAGATGATCTAAGGGAGAATTATCCCTATGGTTTATTTACAGTTCCTGTTAAGGAATTAGTGCGAGTCCATGCCTCTTCTGGTACCACAGGAAAGCCGACGGTGGTAGGTTATACTAGAAATGACATGAAAATCTGGACGGATTGTGTATCTAGAATTGCAATTATGGGTGGTGCTACCAGGGAGGATGTGGCACAGATATGTTTTGGCTATGGAATGTTTACAGGGGCTTTGGGACTGCATTATGGCTTAGAGAATATAGGAGCCTGTGTATGTCCTACATCATCAGGTAATACTCAAAAGCAAATTATGTATATGAAGGATTTTGGTACTACCCTGTTAGTAGCAACCCCTTCCTATGCTTTACATATTGCAGAGGTAGCAAGGCAGATGGGAATTGATCCAGAGAAAGAGCTAAATGTAAGAATTGGCTTATTTGGCGGCGAAGGTATGACTGAGCCTATGAGAGAAGAAATGTACAGACTATGGGGAAGAAGTATTAAAGTCACCCAAAACTATGGCATGAGTGAATTAATTGGTCCAGGGGTCTCAGGAGAATGTCTGGAGTTATGTGGTATGCATATCAATGAAGATCATTTTATACCTGAAATTATTGATCCTGATACTGGAGAAGTATTACCTCCAGGGGAAAAAGGTGAATTGGTAATATCCTGTATCTCTAAGGAGGCCTTGCCCTTAATCAGGTACCGAACTAAGGATATTACTAGATTGTTCTATGAGCCATGTAAATGTGGCCGTACTACCGTAAGGATGGAAAATCTTTCAGGACGTTCCGATGACATGCTAATTATTAGGGGAGTCAATGTATTTCCTACCCAGATTGAGGAGGTATTATTGCAGGTACCAGAGATAGGTCCCCATTATGAGATAAAAGTAGATAGAGTTAATCATTTAGACTGTATGGAGATAAAAGTGGAGTTAGCAGATTCATCATTACTAGATTCCTTTACAAGATTAAGAGATTTGGAAAATAGTATTAGATGTAATCTAAGGTCAGCTCTTGGTCTAGATGCACAAGTAAAACTGGTAGCCCCTAGTAGTCTTCAGAGGTTTGAAGGTAAGGCAAGAAGGGTAACTGATTTAAGAAAAGATTGATGAAGGGAGTTTTACATATTGGCAGATAAGGTTATAATGCTTGGAAATGAAGCCTTTGCAAGAGGCGCCTACGAAGCTGGCTGTAAGGTATCAGCAGCTTATCCAGGAACTCCAAGTACAGAAATAAGTGAATATATTGTTAAATATGATGAGATTTATGCAGAGTGGTCACCAAATGAAAAGGTGGCCTTAGAGGTTGCTATAGGTGCTTCTATTAGCGGTGTTAGAGCTTTGGCATCCATGAAGCATGTGGGACTTAATGTGGCAGCGGACCCACTATTTACCGCTTCATATATAGGAGTAAATGGAGGTTTAGTGGCAATTATTGCTGATGACCCTGGTTTATATAGTTCTCAGAACGAACAGGACACAAGGGCTCTGGCTAGGGCTGCTAAAGTGCCGGTACTGGAGCCTTCAGATAGTAATGAAGCCAAAGAGATGGTAAAATTTGCATTTGATTTAAGTGAAAAATATGATACACCAGTAATTATACGTTCGACAACTAGACTTTCCCACTCCCAAGGGGTGGTAGAGCTTAATGATAGGATAGAGCCAGAGGATAAGCCTTATGTGAAAGATGTTCCTAAGAATGTTATGATGCCTGGTTATGCCAAGGGCCGTCATCTTATTGTAGAAAGTAGAGAGAAGGCTTTAATAGAGGACAGTTGTGATTTTCCAATTAATAAGGTTGAATACAAGGATAAAAAGATAGGCTTTATAACTTCAGGAATTCCCTATCTATATGTAAAAGAAGCTTTTCCTGAAGCATCTGTACTAAAGCTGGGTATTGTTAATCCCCTACCTAGAAAGTTGATTGAAGATTTTGCATCCCAAGTAGATACCCTATATATTGTGGAAGAACTAGATCCAATAATTGAAGAACAGGTTAAATCATGGGGCATTAAGGCAGTAGGAAAGGAAATTCTAACTGTACAGGGAGAGTATTCAGCTAACCTTCTTAGAAGGGCAATCAAAGGGGAGCAATTATCAATTGCACAACCTGCCCAAGCTCCTGCTCGTCCTCCTATACTTTGCCCTGGATGCCCCCATAGAAGTGTTTTCACTGTGCTTAAGAAATTAAAACTACGGGCTGCAGGGGATATTGGTTGCTATACTTTAGGGGCTGTTGCTCCCCTTGATGTTATTGAAACTACGATTTGTATGGGTGCCAGCATATCTTCACTCCATGGTATGGAGAAGGCTAAGGGTAAGGAATATATAAAAGACTGGGTTGCAGTAATAGGGGATTCGACCTTTATGCACACTGGAATTAATTCTTTGGTAAATATGGTATATAACAAGGCCACTGGAACGGTTATAATTCTTGATAACTCGACTACTGCTATGACCGGCCATCAAGACAATGCTGCAACTGGTATGACTTTAAAAGGAGATAGTACTTATTCTATAGATTTTGAGGCAATATGCAAAGCAATAGGCATAAAACATGTTTATGTTATAGATGCTTTTGATACCAAGAAATTAGAAAAAGTCATTAAGGAAGCCAATGCCTTAGATGAAATTGCGGTTATAGTTGCTAAATCACCCTGTGCTTTACTGGATAAGAGTCCTGCAACTAACCAATATAGAATTGATACTAATACATGTAAAAAATGTGGTATGTGTATGAGACCGGGATGTCCTGCAATCACCAAGAAGGCCAATGGGGATATAGTTATTAATGATACCATGTGCAATGGTTGTGGCCTATGTGTACAGATGTGTAGATTTGATGCCATTAAGAGGCTTTAGTTGAATAAATCGGGTGAAGGAGGATTACCATGGAGACGAAGAATATAATGATTGTAGGTGTAGGAGGTCAGGGAACATTACTAACCAGTAGAATACTTGGAGCTCTTACAACCAATGCAGGCTATGACGTAAAGCTATCTGAGGTACATGGTATGGCACAAAGAGGTGGTAGTGTAGTAACCTTTGTAAGATATGGTGACAAAGTAAATGAACCCATAGTAGAAGAGGGCCATGCAGATGTATTAATTGCTTTTGAACGTCTAGAAGCTTTACGTTATGCCCATTTTTTAAAAAAGGATGGAGCTATTATAATTAATGACCAAAGAATTGATCCCATGCCTGTAGTAATTGGTGCAGCTAAGTATCCTGATAATATAATCGAGGATTTAAAGGAAAAATATAGAGTATATAGTGTTAATGCTTTGGATGAAGCTAAAAAAATTGGTAATAGCAAGGTATTTAATGTAATTGTTCTTGGTATTGCTGCTCAGCACATGGAGTTTTCTAAGGAAGAGTGGTTAAGGGTAATAGAAAGAACAGTGCCACCTAAAACTATAGATATCAACAAAAAAGCCTTTGAGATTGGTTATAATATGAGAAGATAGTAGTAATCTTTATTGAGGCTAAATATAATTTATTATGGGGCATAATATATACGGGTTACTTTATACAATATATGTAGAGGGGAGATTGCGATGATAAAACAGCTTTCAATTTTTGTGGAGAATAAGGTAGGAAGTTTAGCCAAAGTTACAACAGCTTTAAAAGAGCAGCAGATAAACTTAAGAGCAATTTCTTCCTTTGATACTCCGGATTTTACAATTATGAGAATTGTAGTTGACAAGCCGGATTTGGCCAAGGAAGTATTAGTTAAACAAGGCTTTGCGGTAAAGGTATCCTATGCTGTGGCTGTAGAGTTGGAAGATAAGCCTGGCGAATTAGATCGGATGCTTCAAGTATTGGCTAAGGAAAACCAAGATATCAGCTATATATATTCCTTTGTGTTAAGAGGCGGTATGGCACCGCTTATTGTCTTTAATACACAGGATTCCTCAAGTACAGAACGTATTTTAAGGGAAAATGGTTTCCTAGTTACCGGACAGGAGGATTTAAGATAATGATTTGGAATGAAACAAAAGAATGTATGAGCCGGGATGAAATGAATCATTTGCAAAGTGTAAGATTAAAGAAAATGGTCAGCCGTGTTTACCATAATGTTGAATTCTATCGTAAAAAAATGCAGAGGATAGGTATAGAGCCTGGAGATATCAAAGGAATAGAGGATTTAAACAAATTACCCTTTACAAGCAAAGATGATTTGAGGGATAATTATCCCTTTGGATTATTTGCAGTACCTGAATCAGAAGTGGTTAGGATACATGCTTCCTCTGGTACAACAGGTAAGGCGACAGTGGTAGGTTACACCAGAAGAGATATTGAGATATGGCAAGAATGTGTAACCAGGGTACTGGCTATGGCCGGAATTGGTGTCCATGACAAGATACAAGTAGCATATGGCTATGGATTATTTACTGGCGGTTTAGGTTTACACTACGGGGCGGAGAATTTAGGAGCAATGGTTGTTCCTATGTCAACTGGAAGTACTAAAAAATTAATTAATATGATTGAGGATTTTGGGGTAACTGCCATCGCCTGTACTCCCTCCTATCTTCTTCATATAGCTGAGGTGATAGAAGAGGCAGGAATACTGGATAAAATTAAATTAAAGGCCGCTATTTGCGGAGCTGAACCTTGGACAGAAAATATGCGTAAAGAGATAGAAACTAGGCTTCGCTTAAAGGCCTATGATATTTATGGTTTAAGTGAGATTATTGGACCTGGAGTTGCTGCTGATTGTGAGTATCATAGTGGTCTTCATATCTATGAGGATCATTTTATTCCAGAGATTATAAATTCTGAGACCTTGGAGCCTTGCAAGGAAGGTGAAGTTGGTGAATTGGTATTCACAACTATTACAAAGGAGGCCATGCCCTTATTCCGCTATAGAACTAGAGATTTGACTTCTATTACTTATGAGCCCTGTCCCTGTGGACGGACTTTAGCCCGTATATCAAGATTTAAGGGTCGTTCAGACGACATGCTTATTATTAGAGGAGTTAATGTATTTCCATCACAGATAGAAGCAGCTTTGTTGGAAATGGGAGAGACTAGTCCCCATTATTTATTGATAGTAGATCGGATTAATAACCTGGATGTGCTAGAGGTTCAGGTGGAGGTAGAAGAGCGTTTCTTCTCAGATGAAATTAAGGAACTGGAGAATCTGACCAAAAAGATAGCCCATGTAATACAAACAGCTATAGGTCTTTCGGTAAAAGTTAAATTAGTGGAACCAAAGACTATAGAGAGAAGTCAGGGAAAATCCAAAAGAGTAATTGATAAGAGAAAAATCGTATAGAAGGAGGGGACTATGGTTATTAAGCAATTATCTGTATTTGTTGAAAACAGACGGGGAAGTATTGAACAGGTTACCGAAACACTTAGTAAACACAATATTAATATTGCCTCTTTTAGTTTGGCTGATACATCTGAATATGGCGTGCTTAGAATGATCGTTTCAAAACCTGAGGAAGGCAGGCGAGTACTAAAGGATGAAGGTTTTTCAGCTATGCTTACAGATGTCATAGCTGTAAAACTAATGCAAAAACCAGGTACATTACATAAAGTATTGGAGATACTTTTTGAAGCTGGTCTAAATGTGGAATATATGTATACCTTGTCAACCGTAGGTAAAGATACCTCCATCATAATGAAAGCATCAGATTTAGAAGAGGCACTTAAGGTACTAAAGGCTAATAGGTATGATGTTTGTACTGACAAAGAGGCTTATGAGATTAACTATATAAATTACAAATAATGTTTGACAATAAAGAAAATAAATGGTATTATGAACTTGATGCTGAAAATATCGGCTAAAATTTTTATTTTTTGGAGGAATTTACACATGAACAAAGGTACAGTTAAATGGTTTAACAACCAAAAAGGATTCGGCTTCATCTCTGATGAACAAGGAAATGATGTTTTTGTACACTATTCAGGACTTAACATGGATGGCTTCAAGTCTTTAGAAGAAGGCCAAGAAGTTGAGTTTGAAGTAGTTCAAGGAGCTAAGGGTCCTCAAGCAACTAATGTAACAAGATTATAATCAAGATAAGTTTGTTTACAGTGTACCTTTTTCTATTATATATAATGTAGAAATTGATATAAAGAAATAAGTTATATTGTTATAAACGTTTTGATTAAAAGATTATCCTTAAGGCATTGCCCTAAGGATAATTTTTTTGCTTATAATATATTTAATTAAGTAGTAAAATGTTGATTAATCCAATGTAAGCAATGGTATAATGGACGAAATAATAAAAGGGTTAAAATAAAATTACTTATACCATGAATAAGGTCAAAGGGTATTCCGCTTATCCAGTAGGCAATACCTGTTGAGGGTCCGCCAATAAAGAAATATGGTATAGAGCATAAAGCTCCAAAGCCTAATCCAAAAAAGCCTGAAACAATAGCCCAAAGGATAGAACTATTTTTACCTTTGATGAAGTGGACCAGAATATAAAGGATGGTCCAGATGTAAAGGTAGTTTATCCACCATAGGTGAACACCATAGATAAAACCTTCTAATATAACAAATACATAAATAATATATATAGTTTTTCGCCCAAATACCAAGGTATAGAGGATAATTAATAGATGTACCAACTCAATATTTGGAATAAATGATAAAGCCACTTGAACGGTAACTAAAATGGCACTCATCATTCCAATTAATACTATATCTTTTAATTTCAAAGATTTAACCATGACTAATAACCAATAACAAGAGTTAATTCATAATGATCTCCATCGCTTATTACAATATCATTAACACCTACCATAATATCTTCTCCGCCTTTGGTAATCAGCCACCATTCTTGATTATCACTATTGGCAGTTCTTCCGTTAACTTCTGTAATGAAGAAACCATATGCGCTTTCATCACCTTTAATAAGGTTAATTTCATCCAAGGCCTCCCGTAGATATTCGGCATCTGTATTGATTTTAAATTCCTTACTATCTTCCTCAGGAATTCTTACTTCAACAACAATGTTTTTAGAACCAGCATTGGTCTCTGGTCTGCTATTAAGATAAATGCCCAGCATAACTGCTATCAAAGCAACTAATACTATGCCTCCTATGAGAAGCTTTAATTTACTGTTTTTTTGTTCCATGTCTCTTTCCCCTTTCTAAAATAAAAAAAATCCTTACCACTTAGGAAAAGGACAATAAAAATAAACCGTAATATCCGGTTATCCTATTGCACCCTTGTCCAATCCTCGTGGAACTTGTGGTACCAGTTTTAAGCAGGTTTTCTGACTCTTGGATCTTTGCTACTTCTAAGCCTTCCCAGTTTTATGATAAACCAGTGACTCTAACAAGTAAAACTTGTTAGAAGTAGCTCCCCAATTACAGCGGCGAGACCGTACAGGATTTGCACCTGTTTCCCTATTATGAGGTTACTATATACCTCCACTTAAAACGTATTGTGTAACAAACAGCAGGTTAAGTATAGCACTAGCTAATAAGCCTGTCAATACACTTTTAGTACAAGTATTTTATACTTAATCTTTCCTATTAAATATTAACATGGTATAATATTGACGATAGATTATATAGAAAATGAAGGATTGAAGGCTGAGTAAAGGAAAGCCTTTTGCATAATAAGAGAGGAGTGGTATTAAGATGAAAGTAAGGCAAGAATCTTATGGATTAACCAAGAAGGGTGAAGAAGCGACCTTATATACTATTGATAATGGTAAGGGGATGAGGGTTAGTTTCACCAATTATGGAGCTAATATTGTAAGCCTAGAAGCTCCAGATGCACATGGTAATATGGCTGACCTTGTATTGGGGTATGACAAATTGGCTGGCTATGAAGATAATGGTCCTGGATTTGGATCTTTTATAGGACGCCATGCCAATAGAATCGGTGGTGCTAAGTTTGAACTTAATGGAGTTACATATGAATTAGAAAAAAATGATGGTAATAATAACCTACATGGAGGCTTTATAGGTTATAATAAATTTATCTATGATACTGAGTTATATCAAGAAGAGGAAATTACCAGTATAGAATTTACCAGACTAAGTCCTCACATGGAACAGGGCTTCCCCGGCAATTTAAATATCAGTATAAAATATAGTATTACCCTAGACAATCAGTTAATTATTGAGTATCATGCTGTTTCTGATCAGGATACTATAATAAATTTAACCAATCACTCATATTTTAATTTAGCTGGTCACAATTCTGGTTCAGTACTGGATCATAAATTGTGGATTAAGGCCAATGCCTTTACCCCTACTACAGATGATTTAATACCAACTGGTGAAATTAGGGATGTAACTGGGACACCAATGGATTTTAGAAACTTTAAGCCAATAGGTCAGGACATAGATGCTGATTACGAACCCTTGCATCAGGGAGGCGGATATGACCATAACTATGTGCTAGATATTATCCCAGGTGAAATAGACAAGGTTGCTGAATTAATCGATGAAAAAAGCGGAAGGCGGATGGAAGTATTTACTGATAAGCCTGGTATGCAATTATATACAGCCAATATGCTAGATCCAGTGGAACATTGCAAAGGTGGAGTACCCTATGGAAGAAGAAGTGGAGTATGTTTTGAGACCCAGTACTATCCTAATTCATGTAATATTCCAACATTTCCTTCTTGTGTCCTAAGGGCAGGGGAGCATTACAATTATACAACTGTATATAAGTTTAGTAATTAAGTGTAAAAGAATTAAGAAAAGAAAATCATAGAATAAATTATTATTTTTATACTTTCAATACTTTTATAATATGTAATTTATATACAAATAATAATAAACATATAAGAAAACATATAAAAAACATATAAAAAAATTAGCATAGCAATTATACAAAGAAAATTAAGAGTAAGCAGTAAGAAGGTATAAGAAAAAATAAAAAAGTCTGTTTCGAAACATATTTTTATGATGTCTAAGTAAAACTTAGCCAAAAAAAAATAGCAATTTTGAAACAGACTATTTTTAGTAGAAGATTAATTATTTGGTGCCATAAATTCTATCTCCAGCATCTCCCAAGCCAGGTAAGATATATCCATTCTCGTCTAATCTTTCATCTAAATTACCAATGAATATCTCAACATCGGGATGAGTTTGAGTTAGTCTTTCTACACCTTCTGGAGCAGCAATAATGCATAGGAAATTGATTTTATTAATACCTCTTTTTTTCAAAATTGATATAGCAGCGCATGCAGAACCACCGGTGGCAAGCATAGGGTCTACCACATATATTTCTCTTTCTTCTGCATCAGAAGGAAGTTTGCAGAAATATTCTACAGGTTCTAAGGTTTCTTCATTTCTATATAAACCAACATGTCCAACTTTAGCATTAGGTATCAAATTGAGAATTCCGTCAGCCATGTGGAGTCCAGCTCTAAGGATTGGTACTATGCAAAGCTTCTTACCCTCAATTTCTTTTGCCATGGTTACAGTAAGTGGTGTTTCAATTTCAACTTCGGTTAGATGAAGTTTTCTAGTAGATTCATATGCAATAAGCATAGCAACCTCGGAGACTAAATCCCGAAATTCCTTAGTTGATGTCGTTTTACGTCTCATGATACCTATTTTGTGTTGAATTAAAGGATGGTCCATGATAGTTACAGTTGACATAAATTTACCTCCTATGTTAAATTTCAGATTTCTAAACTTCATTATAACAAAATTATATATAGTAGAAAAGGATTAATTTAAATAATTTTGCGAAAATTATGATTTGAAGAGGATTTCATTGAATTGCTTATCTGTTTTTGGTAAAATTTATAATAACTTGTAGAAGGTTGAGGATAATACTCTCTGCTTCTCTTAAATCATGGTTACTCTTATGGAGGGTTTATGAAGAATAAAGCAACTTCTAAAGCTGAACGAAATATTATAAAAGGCATTTTGGATGAAATCAAGGAAATAAATTATAAAGTTGGACTGAAAAATGCCATGGGTAATATCGATAATTACCTTCAAATGCTTCGTCTGGCTATAAAAGATATACAAATATGCATTAATAGCTTGTCAAAAAGTTCGAATAGTAATATTATATCAGAGTTGACTATTTGTATTCATAATTTAAAAAGTGTCTTTTCTAGTATAGGGGCTATTGCTTTGCTTGAGGAAGCTAATTACATAGAGAAGATTATTGAGCAGCAAGATAGGGGATTTATTAATACACAGGTAAGCTGGTTCATAAACCATATTAATGATTTTAATGTTAGAATTAAAAGGGCTATTTTAAAATATGATTCAATGTTCCTGAAGGATGAAGTTATAAGGGTAGAAAACACCACTATAATGTCTGAGGAGGAGTATGAACAAAGAATTAACAACACCATATACTATATTAAAAGATTTGAATTCGATGCAATACTTATCGAATTAGATAAATTAATTAATATGCAGAATTTAGATAGAAAAAGTGAATTAATAAAGATTAAGGATGACATAAAAGAGTTTGAATATGATAAAGCTTTAACAAGAATCCTAATGCTTCGACCGGATAAAAGAGAGGAGTAGCTCGGTAGAGGTGAGGGAAACTACCGAGCCTGTTTATGAAAAAAATACTTATAAACACGTGTATTTGAGAATTTCTAAATGTAATTTTATTATATTGGGAAATTATGATGAGAGTGTGGATTAATTGTGAACATTTTGTTAATAATACGATTTCAAGTGAAATTTGTCGAAAATAATTTTTAAGATGAATGCATAAAAATACATTCCCTTATTTTGGAGAATGTAACAAGATTTATAGAGTTTTATTTTCTGTCCTGTGCGAATAATAGTATTAAATATAAATAGATATTTATATCAACTTGCGTCAACAGCCCTAATTTTACAGTTTCTTATGAAAGGCATGGTGATTTATGTGACAAATGTATTTAAAAAGTTAATAAAAAAAGAATTAGGAGATGTTAATTATCAACGATATTTCACTTTCGCTAAAAACAACCTGAATAATAGGATAAGCGATAGTAGAGCAATATATAACGATATGTATGAGAAGTTAAAATATAAGGATATAAAGGCCATAACCATGATGCATGATCGCCTTAATGATACTCTGCTTTTAGCCTTAAGGATAAGTAAAAATTATATGCTTGCATTGATGTTTTATTTATTTTCTTCAATTTACTTAATATTTAAGGATCTGCATCCTGAACTTACATTAATCTCATTAACATTGATGAGTGTTTGCTTTGTATATAAAACCTACGAATTTGTAGTAAATAAATTCTGTTATGTTGATGCTCATATAGCACTGGTTTATAAGGCTGTTTTGGATCGTATTATACTAGGTAATAGCAAAAACAACAAATTATATAAGTAGAATTATCAGTATAAGATTAACTGCTTTTCAAAGGAGACATATGGAAAATTATATATTTCAAACCAGAAATTTAGTGTTTCAAGATAAGATATATTATAATGATATCAGTATTCCAGCAAATAAAGTCAATTTTATAGTGGGAAGAAGCGGGTCAGGTAAGTCCACCTTACTTCGGATGTTAAATGGGACCTTATCTCAGAGCAGTGGAGAGATATTTTATAAAGGAACTAATCTGGCCCAACTTGACACTATTGAACTTCGTAAGAAGGTATCATTAATTAGCCAATCAGTTTACTTATTTGACCTTAATATTAGAGATAATTTTAGAATGTTTTATAATTATAGGAATATGCCCTCCCCCAGTGACGATGTTATAAGAAAGTACTTAGAGCTGTGTAATATTTCTTTTCCTTTGGATAAGGATTGTACAACGATGTCTGGAGGAGAAAGACAGAGGGTATATATAGCTATTTTTTTATCTTTTTTACCAAAGGTCTTGATGATGGACGAGCCTACATCGGCTCTTGATAAGGAAAGCAGTCAGATTGTAATTGGAAATGTACTGAATTTCTGCAAAGAACAAGGGATTACTGTTATAATTATAAGTCATGATGGTTCTTTAACTAAGGAATTTGCAGAAAATATTATAAAGATAGGAAAAAACCCCATCCTATTTTTGTTATAATATACCTCAGTGGGATGGTAGCATTTTCTGTTCACAGAGTCTTATCAAAAAATAAGAATATAAATAAGCAATTTAAGATTGCCATATTTTTATCCTTAGCAGGTTCGGGCCTTGTAATACTTGCCTTTTTTGTGCTTGCAGTGGTAGGAGAAAGTTTCTTTAATCCCCAATACACCATACCTTTAGCAGGTATGATTATAGGTAATTCCATGACTGGAGTTTCTTTGGGGATGAAAACATTTACCCAGGATCTGCAAAATCAGAGAAATAAAGTCGATTCACTTTTGAATTTGGGGGTGACTCCTAAGAAAATCCTGATACCTTTTGTTAACAATGCTTTGGAGACGGCCTTACTGCCTACAATGAATAACATGCTGGGAATGGGAATAATATCCCTACCAGGAATGATGACAGGACAAATCCTATCAGGAACTAAGCCTACGACGGCTATAATGTATCAAATTGCAATTATGATAGCTATTTGTACTTCTGTATGTCTAACAGTATTTTGCTCCTTAAATTTTGGTTATAGAACTTTGTATAATAAACGTAATCAGATAAAGATATAAAAATAACACCTACTTAGATTTGGGATATGTACCGATCTTAAATTGTTAGATTTGGGGTCTAACTTTTGGCTCATTTCATAAGAGAAAATCTAAGTAGGTGTATTTATATGCTTTTGCATTAGCAAATAAATAATAACCTTATTTTAAATATAAATTTTTAATTTTATATT
>JGI24707J26582_10001049_pt1 | contig 22008 bp, 19 predicted proteins | sample BioPla1DNA1_FD_26582 | JGI IMG/M metagenome (IMG submission 26582)
TAAGCTAATAGAGTATTCTACTATAATAGTCTATTAACACATATTAACATTTGCTAACTAAGAGCTGTTATTTAAGGTCAAATATTTTATATATTTAACCAATTTGTTAAATTGCACAATTTTATTAAAATGTGTTTAAATCTAATTGTTAATATTTCTTTAAATTTTAGAATGTCTATATCTTTATTTAAAAAAATGTGATACAATTTAATTAAGTTTTTCTTCTTCCATTTTCATAGTTAAAGTTCAACAACTTAAATTGAGCCATCATTTTCAAATCTAGTTAGCCGGTACTTATGATATATCGACTAGAAATGAAAATGATGGCTCAATTATATACTAAGCTTCCATTATTCTATTTTATAGCATTCTAACTTTATTCATATGGTAGTTCTATTATAAATTCAGTCCCAGTAACATCGCTTGTAGCTCGAATTGTACCATTGTGCATAGAAATTATACTTTCTGCTATAGCAAGTCCCAGTCCGCTTCCACCGGTTTCTCTAGATCTGGAGTTTTCAACCCGATAAAATCTCTGAAAGATCAAATCTAGATCCTTCTTAGGAATTACTTCTCCATAATTTATAATAGATAAGATAATCCCTGACTCTGTTTTTGATAAATTTAATTGAATTAATCCCCCATCCTTTCCATATTTTATGGCATTGCTTATTAAATTGGCCAAGGCCCTGGCCAGCAAATTGCCATCTGCCAATATCACCATACTTAGATATTCTGTATCAAATTCATACTTAAGATTAAATTCCTGAAAGCTGGGATAGAATTCATCCAACAGTTGATTGATTAATTTAATTATATCTACTTGGGTATAGACTGGTTTAACCTCTCCAAAATTAAATTTTGTATATGTAAAAAGATCTTCAATTAAATTTTCTAACCGTTTGGACTTGTTATAAGCAATTTCTACATATTTTCTGTTAATTTCCGGGGGCAATTCCTTAGAAGATACTAATTCTAAATATCCTATAATGGAGGTCAAGGGCGTACGAAGATCATGGGCTACACTGGTTATCAATTGATTCTTGGCCTCTTCGCTTCTTTGCTTACTTTCCATTATTGCTTTTATATCGTCGGCCATTTTATTTAATTTTTCAGCTATTAAAGCAAACTCATCTTCATTATTAATAATAATACGATGCTCCAGATTTCCTAATGATATTTCATTAATACCTTCTGCTATATGTCTAATATAAAATACAAATTTCTGTGTTAGCAGTAAGAAAAACATTATAAAGAGTATTATGCCAAGAAGTATGATTATAATTGATAATATTATCTTGGTTGTACTAGATATGTTTTGATAATCCCATTTACCGAGAATATATATACCAGTTCCAGCTACTGTTAGACTTAATAATGTATAAAGAAGGCTAAGAATACTATATAGCACTATTTCAAATCTAAAACTCTTAAATATACTATTCTTCAATTTTATATCCGACTCCCCACACGGTCTTAATTATTTGTGCATTGCAAGGATCCATTTCAATTTTTTCTCTTATCCGTCTTATATGTACCATCACCGTATTATTGGCTTCATATACCTTTTCATTCCAAACCCGCTCAAAGATTTCATCAGTACTAAATACTCTTCCAATATTACTGGCCAAAAGATATAATATATCAAACTCAATAGGAGTTAACTTAACCTCCCTCCCATATGCAATTACCTTATGGGTGTCCTTATTAATTATTAAGTGGGATAATATAATCTCCTTATCTTGTTTTTCTTCATGGGCTCCAGGGTTAAACTTCGTGTACCTTCTTAATTGAGATTTGACTCTGGCAGTTAATTCTAGGGGGTTAAATGGTTTTATAACATAATCATCTGCACCAGCTCCCAGCCCTATTATTTTATCTAAATCGGTTGACTTTGCACTTAACATAATTATAGGTATTGTACTACTTTCTCGAATTTTCTTACACATACTAAGACCGTCCATACCTGGCATCATAATATCTAGAATTATTAGCTTAATATCTACAGTATCTAATATTTTAAGACCCTCCAAAGCATTATGAGATTTCCATACCTTGTATCCCTCACTGACTAAATGAATTTCAACCAAATCTGCTATTTCTTTATCATCATCCACGACCAAAATATTTACTTGATCATTCAATTTGTTTCCTCCTCGTATAATTAAGTTAGTTTATACTATATACTAATTTCCTTTTACATTTTTACACATAATTACATGTCCGTGATTGTTTCCCATGTTTGTAAATACTTAAAACATTTACTTTTAACTAGTTTTATGATAGAATAACTGACATGAGTAGCACAGATGGTCGCGCCATTATTGGTGAGGAAAGTCCGGGCTTCACAGGGCAGGGTGCCGGATAACATCCGGTGGAGGCGACTCCAAGGCTAGTGCAACAGAGATATACCGCCAATTTATTTGGTAAGGATGGAAAGGTGGTTTAAGAGACCACCGCCCTTCTGGTAACAGAAGGGGCAAATGTAAACCCCACCCGAAGCAAAACCGAACATAAAGCGATACGGTTGCCCGCCGTGCTTTAGGGTTGGTTGCGTAACAAGAGTGAAAGCTTTTGTTGGAGCCATATGGTAACATATGGTCAAGATAGATGACCATCTAATACAGAACCCGGCTTATAGTGCTGCTCATACTTTAAAACAACTTCCTCCAATAAATTCTTTTAGGATGGAATTCTTAGGAACTGCTTCACTACTGGTTCCAATAAAATAATCTAAGAATTTCAATAATCTTTTAGCTTCTACATATTCTGCAGAATTTCGATCAATTCCAAATAAGATAGGTTCAGCATATAATTTTAATACTGCCAATTCATATATCAATGCCGAATTAAACATAACGTCTGCATCCTCTTGGAATGGGAAAATCTTCTCTTCTTCTCCCCTTCTAACCGATGGCCACATAGATATAGTCTCCTTGGCAGATGTCCCCCTAGTTCTGGCATCCCTAACCATACGTCTTAATAATCTTCCATCAGTAGTTGGTATCCTATTATGCTCATCCACATTAAGCTGAGTTAAAGCACTGATATAAATCTTATATTTACTTTCCCTTGGTAATGAATAAGACAGGGCATCGTTTAATCCATGTATGCCTTCAATAACCAATATATCATCTGGTCCAAGGCTTGTATAATTCCCTTTATATTCTCTTCTACCAGTTACAAAATTATAATAAGGCAAGTCTACAGTTTTTCCATTGAGTAAGTCTGTCATATCTTGATTGAACTGATGAAGATCAATAGAATGTAGACTCTCAAAATTATAGTTGCCATCCTCGTCTTTGGGCGTATCTTCCCTATTAACAAAATAATTATCTACAGCAATGGGATGAGGTTTTAAACCATGGGCTTTTAATTGTATACTGAGCCTGTGGGAGAATGTAGTTTTTCCAGAAGATGATGGTCCTGCAATCATTATAAATTTCTTATCTTTTGCCCTCTTAATATCAGAAGCAATTTCTCCGATTTTTCTCTCCTGCAAGGCTTCTTGAACCAAGATCAAATCATTGATTTTCCCTTGAGCAATTACATCATTTAATGCTCCAACTGTATCAACTTCCATCATCTTGCCCCATTGATTTGCTTCTTTTAATATATGAAACAATTTCTTTTGAGGAACAAAAGGATCTACAGTTGTAGGATTAATTCTTCTTGGAAGTACCAGCAGGATGCCTCCCTCATATTCCATTAGATCAAAATACTTCAGCATCCCTGTGGATGACGGCATATAGCCATAAAAGTAATCTTCAAACCCATCTAAACTATAAATATTTGCCTTTGACACCCTTCTGTAGCGGAAAAGTTTTTCCTTGTCATACATCCTATAATGATGAAATAACTCTATTGCATCGTCGGTTCCAATGCTTCTCTTTATAAAGGGTATATCTCTATCTATGATGTCCTTCATCCTCTTTTTGATAGCTTGAATTCTATCATTGGTCAATGGTGTTTTACCAATATAATCACAATATAAGGCATTACTAATGGAATATTCTACTGCTACCTTTTCAATATTTTCAGAACCCATTTCAGCATAAATCGCCTTTAACATTACAAGAATTATTCCCCTAACATAGGTTTTGTGGCCAATGTTGTCAGCCGTTGTGACGAATTTAACTGTGCAATCCTTGACCACTGGCTTAAATAACTCTCTAAGCTTGTTATTAACAAAGGCCAATATAATATCATGCTTATATTCATTTTTATATTCCTTACTTATTTCTAAAAGGGATGTTCCAATAGGATATTCTTTAATAATCCCATTTATTTCCACTCTAACATTTGAAGCCATTTTGTCATCTCCTTTTCTACATTCTTTCTATATCTAATGATAACTTTCGATTCCTTGCTGAATTAATTTTAGTTTGTCTTTAATCTCTGTTTGTCTTAATCTTGCCTGCTCTGTATTCTCTGTTTGTAGTTTGTCATAAATATTATTATTTAGTTCCTTTTCCTTCTCTAGAAATTCATATAATATAGGATGTTTTTCCTCCAATAAAAGCTTACCGAAGTATACATCTATGTTCCTATCCATCTTATAGTCTTCACAGTTGTTAACTTCACTTCTGGGTACAGCTTTTATACAAACATAATATTTACCATCTTCCTTAAGCATATTCTCCTGGGTTATAAGAAATCCATATTCCTCTATGGTTAGTCTGACCTTATGAACTTCTGACTGGGGTTGCAGTATTAACTCCCTAACACTTGCTACAATATCCCTTCGCTCAGACAGTATTTTTACTATCAAAGCTCCTCCCATTCCAGCAATAACTATAGAATCAACTTCATTCTTCTCCAGTTTTTTTAATCCATCAGATTTTCTGACATCAATCTTATCAGCGTATCCGAATTTTATAATATTTTCTTTAGCCCTATCTAACGGCCCTTGATTGATATCCATAGCTATAACTTTTGGAGATATATTATTTTTTATTAAATAACAGGATATATAGGCGTGATCGCATCCAATATCCGCTACTTTATTTCCTCTAGTCACCATGCTTGCAACAGTTTGTAGTCTCTTAGAAATCTGCATCGTATCTCACTTCTATCTATTATTTTATATTAATTTTAAGAGCATTAAATTTATAATTATTAGCCTCCCATAATGGTATCATATGTTAGGATTAATTTCCATAGAAATTTATAATATCAAGTACAGCCAGCTTCCCTTGTAGATTTTACATCTCGGGAGTCGGGCACAATGCGAACAGAGTTCACATGCCTGGAGGATATTAGGATTGTATAGTAATTTCGGAGTGATTTCCTATATAATAAAAGGCTGCTGCAAAATTTATTGGATATATAGACACATACCCTTATATATTTTGCAGCAGCCCTTTTATACTTCTTATATAGTCTGCAACATTTTATATCATTTTACTCCAAATAGTCCTTTAACTTTCTACTTCTACTGGGATGTCTTAGTTTTCTAAGAGCTTTCGCCTCTATCTGACGAATACGCTCCCTAGTTACATTAAATTCCTTCCCTACTTCCTCCAGAGTACGGGCTCGTCCATCATCTAAGCCGAAACGGAGCCTTAATACCTTTTGCTCCCTCTCTGTTAAAGTTCCCAGTACCTCTACTAATTGCTCCTTTAATAGGGTAAATGCTGCCGCATCTGCAGGTACAGGAACATTATCATCCTGAATAAAATCACCTAGATGACTGTCCTCTTCCTCTCCTATAGGAGTTTCTAAGGAAACTGGTTCCTGGGATATCTTTTGAATCTCCCTTACCCGCTCTACTGGTATCTTCATTACCTCAGATATTTCTTCTGGACTAGGTTCTCTACCCAAATCCTGTAATAACTGTCTTTGTACCCGGGTTAATTTATTAATTGTCTCTACCATATGCACAGGTATACGTATAGTCCTAGCCTGATCTGCTATAGCTCTAGTTATAGCCTGTCTAATCCACCATGTGGCATAGGTACTAAACTTGAACCCTTTACGGAAATCAAATTTTTCAACAGCTTTAATCAGACCTAGATTCCCTTCTTGAATTAAATCTAAAAACAGCATACCTCTACCAACATATCTTTTTGCTATACTAACCACCAAACGCAAATTGGCCTCTGCTAACCTTTTTTTAGCATTTTCATCACCTTGCTCCATGGCTTTTGCCAATTCAATCTCCTCTTCAGCGGTAAGCAATGGAACTTTACCAATCTCTTTTAGATACATGCGAACAGGGTCTTCTATATTGATTCCTTCAGGAATGGATATATCTACAGTTTCGATATCTTCCTCTTCATCAATTATAATATCTTCATCCTCTTCTTCGCCAGTGAACCTAAGAACATCAACATTATGTTTTTCTAGGTACTCATATATCTTTTCTATACGATGAGGATCCAATTCCATATCAGCAAAAAAATCGTTTACCTCTTGATACTCCAAGACATTCTTCTTCTTTTCTGCAAATACTAACAAATCCTTAAGTCTTTCTAAAAACTTTGCACTAATCTCGTCCATAGACAATCCTTCCTTCTTAAACTCTTTTTATATTTTAACCATCAAATACCGAAATATGCAGTAAGCCGTAATACTAAAAGGCTCTTATGTCTACATTTTTCATTATTTCTGACTTTTCTTTGATAATTCTTTGAAGAAGCACAGTATCATTAGCTTCTATTGCTTTTAAGCTTTGCATATCCAAGCTATGTTCCTTTAATCTTATAATTGTATCCCTTAAAGCTTTCTTCATAGCCTCCGTATCTATTTGACCTCTCATAACAGTGGAGAATATATCTGCCACTTCAGATTGCTCCTCAGGACTTTCAAATCTATTAATAATCTTAGCTGGGATAACCTGATTTTCCTTTTCATATTGTTCAAATACCTGTCTAGCCACTTCTTTATATATGCCTTCATTAAAATCTTCCGGACCCAGTACCCCTTTAATTCTATCTATTAAGGAATTATCTTCAGCAATCCAAGTAAGCAAAAGCTTTTGGCATTTAATAATACCGTCCTCTGATTTCTTTTTGCTATTCCTTCTACTTTGCTTAAACTCATCTTTATTACTGATAGCTACAACCATTTGGGATCCAAATCTATTCACTAATCTTCTTAATTGCTCTATATCAATATTATAATTTTTAGCAACCGCTTCAATATAAATATTACGCTCAATCTCTTCCTGAAAACCAAGAAGCTTTTTTGCAACCTGATAAAAGAATTTAGTTTTTTGTTCAGGGTCACTGAGATTATATTCTTCTTTAATAATATCAATTTCAAAGAAAAAGCTATTTTTTGCCTTATCAATTCTCTTTTGAAATTCTTCCTTTCCCAATGCCTTTATAAAATCATCGGGATCCTTATAAGGCTTCATATCAATTATCTTAACTTCAAATCCTGCATCCTTTAAAATGGGAATTGCCCTAAGGGCTGCTCTCTTACCCGCATCGTCACTATCATAGGTTAGTAAGACCTGACGGGTAAATCGTTTAAGCAAATTGGCATGACGGGCAGTAAATGCCGTGCCCAATGAGGCAACCGTATTGGTAAATCCAGCTTGATGAAGGGCTATTACATCCATATATCCTTCACAAATCAGTAAGTAATCGGCCCTTGACAACTTAGCTAAATTAAGGCCATAGAGGTTAGCACTTTTGTCAAACAGCATAGTCTCAGGGGAGTTTAAATATTTGGGCATTCCATCGCCCATCACTCTTCCCCCAAATCCAATTACCCTATTATTGGTATCCATAATAGGAAATATTACTCTATTCCAAAACTTATCAGTCCCACCTTGTCTTTCATTAAGATTGATAAGACCGGATATCTTAAGAAAATCATCTTCATACCCTAGCCCCTTCAAATATCGGTATAAATCATCGCTATATTTATTAGCGTAACCTAAGCCAAATTTCTTAATAATTTCATCACTGATGCCCCGTTTTCTTAGATAGTTATATGCAGCTTGTCCATTTTTTGATTTTAATTGATAGAAAAAATATGTAGCAGCTTGCTTATTAATTTCTAAAAGTCTTCCCCGTAGATCTGCCTTTGCTCTTTCCTCCTTTGTATATTCTTGCTCTGGTAATTGTATTCCGGCTCGCTCTGCCAGATATTTGAGGGCTTCTACAAAGGTATAATTCTCATATTCCATAATGAATGTATATATATTACCCCCTGCACCACAACCAAAGCAGTGATACATCTGTTTTGAAGCACTGACAGAAAAAGACGGGGTCTTCTCATTATGGAAAGGGCATAAACCCATATAACTACTTCCCTTTTTCTGCAGCCTAATGTATGACCCAATTACATCTACTATATCATTTTCAGTCCTCACCTGTTCTACTAACTCTTCAGGATAATACATCTGTATACCTCACAATTCCACTGTTAATAAACACTCCAAGCTGCGGGAATCATTAACTCCTTAAATTTAGCAACCGCATAACGATCCGTCATACCAGCTATATAATCTACGATAGCTTGATATGCCGTTTCTTGTCTTTGCTCCATACGAAGCAAATATTCCTCCGGCAATTGATCCAGGTGTTTATCATAATATTCAAATAATAGTTCTAACAACCTTTCTGCCTGCTCCTCCTGTCCCTTTGCCCTATTATTGGTATATACACTCTTAAACATGTACTTACGCAAATCATACATGGCAGTCTCTATCTCCGGTGACATAAATATATCATTTTTGCCTTTACTATTGGAAACAATATCACGGATTAAGGTGTCCAAACGCTCCCCTAAACTATGCCCTAGAATATCAGTATATTCCTTAGGTATATCGTCTTCTGTGATAATTTTCCCTCTTATTGCATCATCTATATCATGATTGATATATGCAATCTTATCACAAATACGCACAATCTTCCCCTCCAGGGTGGCTGGTTTTCCAGATGTCTGATGATTCAGTATCCCATCTCTAACCTCTTTGGATAGATTTAAACCTCTACCATGATTTTCTAATACCTCCACAACACGGATACTTTGTAGATGATGTTTAAAACCTGTAGGAGAAATTCTATTCAGTGCCCGCTCTCCAGCATGACCAAAAGGGGTATGGCCTAAGTCATGTCCTAAAGCTATTGCTTCGGTTAAATCCTCATTAAGTCGCAGTGCTTTAGCAATAGTTCTTGATATCTGAGCAACCTCTAGGGTATGGGTCAACCTTGTTCGATAATGATCTCCTTCTGGTGCTAAAAAGACCTGTGTCTTATGTTTTAATCTTCTAAATGCTTTGGAGTGAAGGATTCTATCCCTATCCCTCTGGTATATGGGCCTAATATCACATGGTTTTTCATAAACATCTCTTCCTTTTGAACCATCAGAAAAAGAAGCATATGGACTTAAGTACTCATGCTCCCTTCTCTCTAATCTTTGCCGAATATTAGATATATGTTCCATAATATCACCATGCCTTTCTAGAAGACCTGAGAAAGTGAATAATTGCTTATACTACTAATATTCTACACCGTTTCCCTATTTCCTTTTTTTATTTTTGTTTTATTTAAGAAATTTTGAACATGAAGAACCAACGGTATAATATATTCAAAGCAGTATCCTAAAATTAGGAGACTATTCAAATGAAAATACTAAATCGTTGGTTCCTAAATAGATATATCATTTATATTACTGACTTAAATAAGAAATGTCAAATAAATAAAATCTTATCCGTCTAATTAATCATATCAATTCCAGTTTCTTTAATACATTGCTAAATTTATCCTGGTCTATTGGCTTGCCAGCATATGCATTACACCCCAATTCAAATGCTTTTGTTACATTCCTACCTCCATTCAATGCGGTAGTCATGATTATCTTGGCCCTCTTTTCCTCGGGAATCCCATGTTTATCTTCAATTTCCCGTATGGCCTTTAGGGCTTGATATCCATCCATCACAGGCATCATTATGTCAAGACAAACCAGCTCATAGCCTTGATTTTCCTCTAAAGCCATGGTGTAAGCTTCAATAACCTCGGCTCCATCCACGGTCACATCACATTCCCCATATTTTGATAGGAATCTAAGCATAAATTTTCTACTGGCAAAATCATCTTCTGCTATTAAAGTCCTCATCTTTAGATCCCTCCTCCTCTTTATCTATAAATAATCATAGATATTTTTCAAGAAAGTCATATAATATCTTCATCTCATCATCGGTACCTATAGTAATCCTTAAATAATTATCTATCCTAGGTAATTTAAAATACCGAACATATATATCATTTTTTCGTAGTTCCTCAAATAAAGTCTCAGCCGACATAGTTTTATGGGTGGCAAAGATAAAATTAGCCCCAGACTTAGGAAATGAGAAGCCTAATGAAGCTAATTTTACTTCCGCTTCATTTCTAGTGGATACTATTTTATTAATTCCCTCATTAAAATAAGCCCGATCCTTCACAGCCTCTATTCCTGTCACGATTGCAAGCTGATTCAAGGTATAGGAATTAAATGAATACTTCACATCATTTAGAGCCTTGATTAATACAGGATTACCGCAGGCATAGCCTATTCTCATTCCAGCCATAGAACGGGACTTTGAGAAGGTCTGAACTACCAATAAGTTTTCATACTTATGTATAAGTTCCATAGCAGATCTTCCTGCAAAATCAATGTAGGCTTCATCAATTATAACAATTGAATCTTGATTATATTTTATAATCTCTTCTATTACTGATAAGTCTTCGTAAATCGATGTAGGAGCATTGGGATTGGCAATTATTACACCACCGTTATCCCTTCGATAGTCTTCTGGTCTGATTCTAAACTCTTCATCTAAAGGTATTGTTTCATAAGGAACACGAAACAAGTCACACCATACAGGATAAAAAGAGTATGTTATATCAGGAAATAAGATAGGTTTGTCTGGCTGAAAAAAGGTCAAATAAGCCATAGCAAGAACATCATCAGAACCAACTCCAACAAATATTTGCTTCTGATCTAGCTTGTAATATTTAGCCAGTTCTTCAACCAGTGACTCTATTGTAGGGTCAGGATATAATCTTAGCCTATCAGTATTGAATTCTCTTAGAACCTTCCTTACCCCTGGCGCAGGTGGATAAGGATTTTCATTAGTATTTAATTTGATTATGTTTGACTTTTTAGGTTGCTCTCCTGGTACATAGGGGACAACTCTTCGTATATTTTTTTCCCACGCTCTCATAAACCATAATCCTCTGCTAACTTCTTAAATCCTGGAAGTGCTCTTTCTATCATATCATAATTTACACAATATGCAATTCTACAATATCCAGGACATCCGAAGGATGAACCGGGCACAATCAGAATATTGTACTTTTTAGCTGCGTTGCAGAAGGCTTTATCATCTTCTTCTAAAGCCTTTATAAATAAATAAAAAGCGCCTTGAGGTTTAACACATTGGTATCCATAGGATATGAGACTATTATATAATAATTCTCTATTGCGATTATATATGTCCAGATCAACCTTAGCATCCAGGCATTTAGCAACTGCCCTTTGGATTAATGATGGTGCATTGACAAAACCTAAGATTCTTGTTGCTACATTGGCGGCTGCCACAACATCCTTAAAGCTATCAATTTCATTGGGTATCACTAGATAGCCAATTCTTTCTCCTGGCAGGGATAGGGATTTACTATAGGAATAACCTACAATGGTATTCCTATAATATTTTGTTAGGTAGGGCACCTCTACACCATCATAAGCTAATTCACGATAGGGTTCATCTGATATTAAATATATGGAAGTCTTATACTCACCCTGTTTCTTCTCCAATATACTAGCCAGTGCTTTAATGGTTGCTTCAGAATAAATTACACCAGTGGGGTTATTAGGTGTATTAATTATAACCGCTTTGGTTTTAGCTGTTATTTTCTCCTCCACTTCCTCAAGATTTGGCTGAAAATCTACTGTATTGGGAGAAATCACAACCAGCTTACCATCATAATTGCTTACATAATTACGGTACTCACCAAAAAAAGGAGCAAAGGTAATCACTTCATCTCCAGGATTTAGTAAAGTTTTAAGTATAACATTCAGCCCTCCTGCTGCTCCCACTGTCATAATAATATTACCGCTATTAAATGAGGTTTCGAATTTACTATTAATAGAAGTAGCAATTGACTCCCTTACATCTTCAAAACCGGAGTTATTCATATATCCATGTACCAGATTGGGATTTTCTTCATTAATAACTTGAAGCAGGGCTTCCTTTACCTCTTGAGGTGGTTCAACGCTGGGATTGCCCAAGCTAAAATCATAGACATTTTCGGCACCATGAATATCAGCTAAACGCTTTCCTTCTTCAAACATAGCCCTAATCACTGAACTACTTTTTACAAATTCCATCATCTTTTCTGAAATCATACTCTACCTCTTTTCCCTGTGGCATTTTCTATCAAAATTTCCTACTGCAACATCATAATCTATTAATAAGTCTATCGCAAACGAATATCCAAATAAGACTTAACCATCTCCACGCATTTATCAAAGCCTAATTTACTACTATTAAGGCACAGATCATAATTATTTACATCATTCCAGTCTCTACCTGTATAATACTTATAATATTCGGCCCTATGTTTATCAATTTTCTCTATTTGCCTAATTATATCTTTTCTTGAATTACCTGTCATATCCTGCAGTGTATCAACACAGGCCTCTAAGGGAGCATAGACAAATAGTTTTATTACATTCTTATGGTCTTTAAGAACAAAATCAGCACAGCGGCCAATTATAATGCAACTTTGGGTTTCTGCTAGTTCTTTAATAATTTTTGCTTGATAATTGAACAAATTATCATTGGAAACAAAATCATCACTATCCGGCGGAATTAACTCTCCTTTATAAACATTTCTGGCTATTTTAAATAGAAGACTTTTCTTTAGTTTCTCATCTGCCTTGGCAAATAACTCTTCATTAATACCGCTATCGTCGGACGCTAATCTTAATAATTCTCTGTCATAATAAGGAATATTCAATTGTTCCGATAACATTTTGCCAATAGTTCTACCCCCACTACCATATCCCCTGGCAATTGTAATAACATATTTGTCCATTTAATCACCCTTTCATTAAAGCCTAAATAAATCTAAATACAATATAATTAATGCACAGCATGCTCATGATATGAACCCAAAAAACTATTCACCTAAATAGGCTTTTTTAACAGATTCATTATTTAACAATTCATTAGCTTTACCTTCTAATACAATATTTCCAGTCTCAAGAACATATGCTCTATCAGCAATAGATAAAGCCTTCTTGGCATTTTGCTCCACAAGAAGTACTGTCGTACCACTTTTGCTGATACTTTGAATTATATCAAATACTTCCTCAACTAATATTGGTGATAATCCCATAGAAGGTTCATCCATTAAAATAATTTTAGGCTTAGACATAAGCGCCCTACCCATGGCGAGCATCTGCTGCTCTCCACCACTTAAAGTTCCAGCATACTGTCCCCTACGTTCTTTTAATCTGGGGAACCGTTCATATATGCTCTCTAGGGTTTCTTCTATTTCAGTTTTATCCTTCCTGGTAAATGCCCCCATTAGCAAATTCTCATATACAGTCAATTGGGAAAAAACATGTCTCCCCTCTGGTATATGAGCCATTCCTAGGGATACAATTCTATGTGCGGGTATTTTCTGCAAATCAGTACCCTCGTAAATCACTTCTCCACTTTTTGCTGTAATCAAACCGGTTATTGTATGCAATATGGTGGTCTTTCCAGCACCGTTAGCACCAATTAATGCAATAACTTCTCCTTGATTTACCTGAAAGGAAACATTCTTAATTGCCTGTATAACTCCATAATAAACCTGTAAATTCTTCACTTCCAGCATGGCCATATCCATACCTCCCATCATCAACTACATTATTTCACAATTAGCCACTATTCTCCAAGATATGCCTTTATTACCTCTGGATTATTCAGTACCTCCTGAGGGGTTCCATTGGCCAGTTTCTTACCAAAATTAAGTACAAATATTTTCTCACATATACCAGATACCAATTTCATATCATGTTCAATCAATAGAATAGTGACACCGTATTCTTTTCTAATTAAGGTAATAGCCTCCATCAATTCATCGGTTTCAGCTGGATTCATTCCGGCAGCTGGCTCATCTAAAAGCAGTAATTTAGGATTGGTAGCAAGAGCTCTTGCAATTTCCAGCTTACGCTGTTTTCCATATGGTAGATTAGATGAGAGTACATGGGCTTCATTCTCCATACCGAATACTTTCAGGATTTCCAATGCCTTTTCATTCATAATTTTCTCTGTCTTGAAGAAACTGGGCAAACGAAATATTCCAGAAAACGTCATGTACCTATGTTGATTATGAAGTCCCAGCTTAACATTATCTAAAACTGACAATTTTTTAAATAAACGAATATTTTGAAAAGTTCTTGCAATACCTGCTTGATTAATCTCCATGGTACTGCGGCCTGTGATATCCACTCCGTCTAATAAGATCTGACCTGCATTAGGCTTATATACACCTGTTAAAAGATTAAACACTGTTGTCTTACCTGCTCCATTGGGCCCAATTAAACCATATAATTCACCTTTATTAATGGTTATACTAAAAGAATCAACCGCATGTAGACCGCCAAAGGAGATACTTAAGTTTTTCACAGTTAACATTTCCATATACTTATGCCTCCTTTTTATCTTTCTTTAATTGGGCGTTTATGAAGCCTTTTATAGAATATTTCTTACGCCAAGCAATACATTTAGGATTCCAATTAAATATCATCATAACTATAAGTACTATGGCATATATTAACATACGGTAATTTTCCATAAATCGTAGGTATTCAGGAAGTAAGGTTAATATTACTGCTGCTATTATTGATCCAGTTATATTCCCCATTCCCCCCAGTACAACAAATACCAAGATCATAATAGACATATTATATCCAAAGTTCTTTTGTGTTGCTACTAAGGTAGAAATATTGTGGGAATATAGAGTACCAGCTACTCCCGCCAAACCAGCTGAGATTGCAAAAGCTAATAATTTATATTTTGTAATATGAATTCCCACGGACTCTGCTGCTATACGATTATCTCTAATTGCCATAATGGCACGGCCTGACCTTGAAGTAATTAAATTGGTTACAATAATATATGTTAAAATCAATAACACTACTGCAATAGTAAAGTTTGCATTTCTAGGTGTACCTGTAATGCCCCTGGGTCCACCTAAGATAATAGTTCCACCTTCCTCCAAGCCTAAAGAAATAGAATCCTCCGTTGAGAAATGAAATCCTCTGCTGTCCTTTCCTATATATAGAACATTCATTACATTCTTAATAATCTCACCAAAGGCCAAAGTTACAATAGCCAGGTAATCTCCTCGAAGCCTTAGTACAACCACTCCAATTAAGGCACCAAAAAGTGCAGCAGATATTGCACCAATAAGAATAGCCAAGGTAAATCTAAGGGCTGTATTGGGTATCGAGTCTATGGTTGTTTTTGAAAAAAAGGCACTGGAAAATGCTCCAATACACATAAAACCTGCATGACCAAGACTTAACTCCCCAAGGATACCTACAGTCAGATTAAGAGATACTGCCATAATCGAATAATAACAAAGGGGAACCAATAAGCCCTTCATTAAATTTGACATGGAACCAGTAGAAATCATAATTTGTCCAATTATATAAAAAAGAATAATAAAACCTACGGTTATAAATTTTGATTTTGCATAATTTTTTATATTTTTTAAAGAATTTGCCTTCATATTAATCACCATGCCTTTCGCTTTCTACACATAAATCCTTAATACTAAGGAATTATTTGTGTAATGCTTTTCTTCACACTTATTACACTTTTTCCTGAACTTGCTTACCAAGTATTCCAGTAGGTTTAACCAGAAGAACAATAATTAAAATCATAAATACTATTGCATCGGCAAGCTGTGACGAAATATAAGCACGACTTAATATCTCAATTACACCCAGCAGTATCCCACCAATCATCGCTCCAGGTATTGAGCCAATTCCTCCAAATACCGCTGCGACGAAGGCCTTAATACCAGGCATAGCACCTGAAGTAGAGGATAAACTAGGATATGCTGAAAACATAAGCGCACTGGCGATTGCTGCTAATGCCGAACCTATAGCAAAGGTAATAGCGATGGTTTTATTAACATTAACACCCATCAGAACAGCAGCTTCCTTATCTTCTGATACCGCTATCATTCCACGGCCAGTTTTTGATTTTTTAACATAGAGTTGTAATCCTATCATTATTATGATACAAAGAGGAATGGTAATCAGAGTTTCCCCTGATATAGATAGATCTCCTCCCGCCAGTTTAAGTGCAGGCAGTGTTATAACTGATTTAAATGATTTAGTATCAGCTCCAAATATTAAAAGTGCAAGGTTTTGCAATAGGTAACTAACACCTATGGCTGTAATTAGTACTGCTAAAGAAGAAGCACTTCTCAGTGGCTTATATGCAATACGCTCAATTGTTACACCAAGCAAAGTACAGAATACCATTGCTATTAAAACAGCTATTAATGGATTGAATCCCATCGCACTCATGGCTATATACATAATATAGCCACCTATCATAATAACATCACCATGGGCAAAGTTTAGCATCTTGGCAATTCCATATACCATGGTATATCCCAGGGCAATAATTGAATATACACTACCCAGGCTGATTCCTTTTATTAAATAAGATAAAAAATTCATAACTACCCCCATCCACATAGTATCACATATACTTACTTCTTACATTTCACGATAACATTCTACTTACCGTACATTATAGCATAGTGATATTTTGGTTACAATAAAATTTACTTTATCCATGTCTAGATTCGCTAAATGCCAATAATAACCTTTAATACAAAAAACATACAGAGGGATGACCTTATTCCAACTGTATGTTTCTTGTATTAAATAATGCAAATTTGATATGTTTTAATTTGATATGTTTTAATACAAAAGACCGCAGTTAATTCCTATTACTTTATGGATTTATTAATATTGCCTTATATAACTGCCGGTACCGATTATTCAAAAGATGTATAAACACCATCTTTTATAATAACAGCTCTAGGTTCTTTGTTAACTTCACCAGTAGCCAACCAGGTCATTCCTGCACCAGTCAAGCCATCAAATTGTATTTCTGTTATAGCTACCTTTAGGGCATCACAGATCTCAGAAATGCTCATATCTGGTGTTACTCCAGCCTTTTCAATAGCCTTTTTTATTATATAAATAGCATCGTATGCATCTGCAGCAAATTGATTAGGAATATTTCCATAGGTATCTTTAAACTTAGTAACAAAATCTTGTGTTTTTTCATCTTCTGCATCAGCGGCAAATGGAGTTAGAAGCATTACACCCTCAGCAAGACTAGTATCAAAGTTTTCCATGCTCAAAATACCATCTAAACCATCACAACCAAAGAATGTAGGTTTATATCCTAAGGCATTAGCCTGAGTTAAGATTAAGGTAGCCTCTTCATAATAAATTGGAAGGAATACTAAATCTGCACCGCTATCCTTAGCCTTCTGTATCTGCACAGAGAAGTCTGATTTATTATCATCAGTAAAGGCTTCTGCTGCTACTACTTCAAAGTCTTGGTTTTTAGCTTCTTCCATAAACTTCTCATATATACCAAAGGAGTATACATCAGAGTTATTGTAGATAACTGCTACCTTCTTTGCCAAGTTATGTTCACCAATATATTTGGCAGATGCCGCACCCTGGTTAGGGTCAGAGAAACAAACCTGGAAAGCATTATCATATTGTATAACTGCTGGAGCTGACCCTGAAGGAGTAAGCATAAACACATTGTCATTCTTAGTCTCTTCAGCCACAGCCACACTTGGTGTAGAAGTAACGGTACCCATTAGGATCTGCATACCCCAGTCCTTTAGATTGTTATATGCATTAACTGCTTTTTCAGGATCATGTTCATCATCACCCCAATTAAACTCAATCAATGTACCATTTATACCACCGGCTTCATTAATTTCTTTGACAGCCAACTCTGCAGCATTCTTAACATGCTGGCCATATACAGCAGCTCCTCCTGTAATAGGTCCTATGCCACCGATATAGAATTTTTTATCCCCAGAGGAGGCAGGATCTTTAGTACCACATGCAGCTAAACTTAGTACAAGCATGCTTAATGCCAACATAAGGCTTAGTATTTTTTTCACTTTCATATAAATCCCTCCCGCTTACTATAAGCTCTCAAAATAATATGTTGCTTTAACGTATTAATTCGCTAAGCTGTTAATGGTAAAAATAAGACGTTCATCTGCCATACATCTTGAACGCCTTTATTCTTGCATATTATAATAACCTTGAATTTTTACTTTGTCAACAAAATATTTTAATATTATCTGTTAGGGGTGTAAAAGCATTAGTAATTACCTTTTATTGTAATTCCCCGGCACATTTATCGCAGAAATCCAGCCCCTGCAAGGTGATGCCGCCGCAATCAGGGCAAATAATCTTCTCTGGCAATATTTCTATCTCAACAATCTCATATTCCTCAGTATCAGCCTTTTCTTCCTGATCCCTTGTATCCTTATAAGCCCTATCATCCAGGATACTTACTTCATTTAAAATTGTTATATCAGCTTCCTTGCCTTGAGACCTTTTACCAAATATATTTTTAAGTATAAACATACAACCATCTATCCCCTCATTAATAGAATAATCTCCCGCTGTACCATTAGTTTAAACCGTAATACTTTTTTGACTTGTTGGATTATCTATACCTCTCATGGCTATGACAGGCCCACCTGTTCCTTCAAGGTATTCTCTTGTTATAGTTACAGAGCCGATATTGTCATCCTTAGGAATCTCGTACATAATATCTAACATGAATTCCTCTATAATGGTCCGTAACGCCCTAGCTCCCGTCTTCTTTTCCAAGGCCTTCTCTGCTATTATCTCTAAGGCTTCCTTAGTGAACTTTAGTTCCACTTCATCCATGGCTAGTAGTTCTTGATATTGCTTAATTATGGCATTTCTTGGCTCTTGTAATATTCGAACTAACATATCTCTAGACAGCCCTTCTAAGGAAAATACAATAGGTAATCTCCCCAGAAACTCAGGTACCATACCATACTCCCTTAAATCATCTACTGTTACCTTTTGCAAGATATTAGGATCATTGTCATATTTATCTTTTAAATCCGCCTTAAATCCAATAGATGATTGCTTATTTAATCTTGCTTTTATAATCTTATCCAGATCTGGGAATGCTCCGCCACAGATAAAAAGAATATTTTCTGTATTAATTGTAGTTAAGGGTACCATAGCATTTTTAGAGGTGGCACCAACTGGTACTTCAATCTGGCTACCCTCAAGTAATTTAAGAAGCCCCTGCTGAACAGCTTCTCCGCTGACATCTCGGCTATTAGTATTTCTTTTCTTGGCAATTTTATCAATTTCATCTATAAAGACAATACCTCTTTCTGCTCTTTCTACATCATTATCTGCTGCCTGTAGAAGTTTGGATAAAACACTCTCTACATCATCTCCAATATAACCGGCTTCTGTTAAAGTTGTGGCATCGGTGATTGCCAGAGGCACATCTAATAACTTGGCTAAAGTTTTAACAAGATAAGTTTTTCCGCTTCCTGTGGGACCTATCATCAACATATTTGATTTCTCAATTTCAATATTCTTACTTTTTTCTGCCCCTACCCTTTTATAATGATTATATACACCTACAGAGATAACTTTCTTGCCATATTCCTGACCAATTACATACTCATCCAGTTTACCTTTAATAATATGGGGAGCAGGTACCTTCTTTCTATCAAAGGATGGGGATTTCTCTGTATCAGGATTTTTCTTCTTAACTTTTTGCGTCTTAGGCTGTATCCTAGTAAAACCATTTAACTTAAACATATTAGGATCTACACCCATAAATTGGATGTATGGATTATCTCCCTTATTAAAGGTATCAAAGGTTTTTTGCATACAATCCCCACAGATGCATATATTATTAGGAATATGCATCATCTTCCCAGCCTTGCTTTCAGGTCGCCTACATAAGTAGCAGATATCTTCATATTCTGTATCCTTATGGTCATGGTCTTTATTATTTTTTATCTCATCTAAACTATTTTCACTATCATTGATCTCATTATCTTTATTATCTATATCATTGCTCATTATAACTCCTCCTAACCTCAAGCTTGTACTTATGTGATAAAACTTATCCTTTATTATAACTAATCTTTAATAATGATACAATAGCCATTATGCACTTATAAGTTTAGCTTCTTCTAAGGCTAATGCATCTATGCTTTACACAGCTGCCATATTAGATATGAGGGTTATCAGTCCCCTAAAATCTTGTTGGACTTATAACCCTCATTACGAACTTGCTTTATATATCTGTATCGCCTATACTGTCTGTAGACAGCTACAGGTTTAATTTACATTAGGATTGGTACCTAATACTACCGTAGTTTCAAACTCCTGATAGGTTCCATCTATATTTCTCATGTATACAATCTTAACCTCAGACCCTGCTCTTGTGCTTTGAATCTTTTCTTTCAGTTGCATACTAGAAGTTACTTCAATATCATTGATCTTAGTTATTATATCACCGTATACCAAGCCGCCTTTATCAGCAGCGCTACCTTTTTCTACAGCATATACCATAACCCCTATTGGCATACTAAGCTGTTTTGAAATCTCTTCTGTTACATCGGTAATATTAATTCCTAAGAAACCTTGTTCCTTTGCCGTTAAAACTTCTCTGTTCATTAACTCATTGATTATGGGGATTGCTCTGGTAATCGGTATGGCGTAACCCATCCCCTCAACTTCATTGGCAGAATATTTTACAGTATTAATTCCTATTACCTTACCTTCTACATTTAATAAGGCTCCTCCACTATTACCTGGATTAATTGCAGCATCTGTCTGCAGCAGTACCATGGTTTTATTGCTATATCTGTCAGATATGGCTACATTACGATCTATAGCGCTGATATAACCAACAGTAACAGATTGGCCATAGCCTAGGGCATTGCCAATGGCAATTGCCATCTGACCAACTTTAACATCATCAGAGTCTCCTAATTCAGCAACTTTAATAGCCCCCAAGGTATCTTCCTCCATATCAGACAGTTCAACTGTAATAACTGCCAGATCTGCTGAGGAATCCGTTCCTTTTATAACTGCAGTAGCTTCTGACCCATCAATAAATGATACAATTATTTGATTAGCCCCTTCTACCACATGATTATTGGTGGCAATCAATAGCTCCTTATCTGTTTTACTTATGATAAAACCAGAACCATTACTTACATAGTCATCATCAAATTGTCTTCCAAACCAGTTATAAGTTTGGGTTGCTATACTACGTATGGATACAATAGCAGGCATGGTATTGTCGACTACTTCACTGATTATAGTATTATCTTTCATAGTTACATTGCCTTTGTGAGTGGTGTTCAGCTTGGGAACAGTTTTGCCTGGAATATTACTATATCCTCTATCCTGGCCCAGTTGAATTGTTTCCTCAGGGTTAATATAATAATATACTTTTTGAAAACCTATAAAGCTTATAGATGCTATAATCCCAAAACATATCGCTTTTAGTATAAAAGTAAATACCTTTTTCCCTTTTTTATTATTTTCATTTGCAATAGTACTATCTATTATACTTCCATAATCTCCAGCTGCTGTCCATTCTTGGCTTTTATTATATTGTGTATAATCTTTATGGGTCATTTGTTCTGCCCAAAAACTATATTCTGGCACTTTCTTAATAGGCTCTGGTTGATTTCTGTTATAATCAGGATTATTATTGTAAATATCATCTGACATAATCCTACTCTCCTTTCCAAATAAATTTATATTAATCCGGAAATCGCAAGGAAACTTGCATTTCTTCATTACTCTTTCAGTATATACTAGGTACTTTCTGTATATAGGAAAGTATATCATGACATTGTGTTAAGATTGTGAATTTACAAAAGAAAAACTTAGTTAAATTTATAACTTAACCTGAATTATTCA
>JGI24707J26582_10001050_pt1 | contig 22005 bp, 19 predicted proteins | sample BioPla1DNA1_FD_26582 | JGI IMG/M metagenome (IMG submission 26582)
TTAGCTGCCCTTTTTTTATCAATGTTTTACCCATTTCTTGATCCATTTCTTATTTTTCCACCTAAAGAACATACTTATTCCCCTGATCCATTCATCTATAATCATTCCAATCCATATTCCCGGAAGTCCAAGACCCAGCACTACACTAAAAAAGTATCCCCCGCCTACCCCAAAAATCCACATTGAAATAATGGCCATCACTACCGGAAATATAACATCTCCAGCCCCTCTAAGTCCACTAATAAGCACAACATTAAATGCCCTTCCAGGTTCTAGGAATGCATCTATCATAAGGGTAAATGCACCTAACATAATTATTTCTGGATTACTTGAAAATATCCTTGTAAAGTTTTCTCCAAAGAAAAATATTATGACGGAACCTNCTAAGGAAAATGCCATAGCCAGTTTAAAATTACTAAGACCTGCCTTATANGCTTCATCCAGCTCTCCAGCCCCCACTAAATGTCCAATCATAATTTGGTTTGCCTGACCAATGGCATTAACAAATATCATAGCAAACCATCCTACCTGCCATATATACGTTCTTGTGATATAAGCCGTATCCCCAAGATTGATAAGTATAATACTCATCAAAGCAGTTTGGGATAAGCTATATGACATATTTTCCATAGCTGCAGGAAAGCCAATATAGAGTAATTTCTTTAAAATATATATAGGCTTTTCTTTTAAACGACAAAAAAAGCCAATGGGTAAAACGGTTTTCACCAAAAATATAAAAGCGAGAATTGTAGCAATAAACCTACTAAAGGTTGTTGCAATAGCTACCCCCTTCACCCCTAATACAGGGGCACCAAAAAGCCCAAAAATAAAGATAGCATCTCCAATTATATTTATAATATTCATTGTTACTGTTATAAACATAATCTGTTTTGTATATCCATGGCTTCTAATAATTGCAGATAAGGTATTCAATATAGCTTGAAAGAATAAAGCCCCCCCAACGATAGAAGTATAATCTAGGGCATATTTCATTAAATCAGAAGTAATTCCCATGGATGCCAAGATATTTTTACCAAATACAAGCAATACAATACTGATTATAATCCCCATAATCAAATTCATAACTATTGCTACAGCACTAACCTTTTCTATCTCTTCCTTATTCTTTGCCCCAACATTTTGTGCTACTAAAACCGCAGTCCCGGCAGAAGTTATAGCAAAAATTAAATTCAAATTACCGATGATTTGATTTGCTGCTCCTACAGCCCCCGCTGCCCTATCATCGTATTGACTTAACATAAAAATATCTACTATACCAAGAAGCATAAATAATAAAAGCTCCACCAAAATTGGAGCTGCCAATCTTATTAGCTTTTTATGCCTTTCCATTTTATCCCCCTCTTTACCCTTATAAAATTAATCAAATGCTATAATAACATAAAAAAAATTACTGTCAATATACTGAATCAATGGCAGAATTGCATCAATATTATTCTAAAGGATAGTATCTCAATAAATGATGCAATATGTCAATCGGAAAATTAATGTATTTTGCATAGACCTATATATCTTTGGATAGAATTAAAAGAAGTATTACATTATATTAAGGAGTGAAAAAATGATTGCAAAAATTGATAGAGACGGCTGTATTGCCTGTGGGACCTGTCCTGCTGTATGTCCCGAGGTATTTCGTATGGCTGATGATGGTTTAGCTGAAGTTTATGTAGATGAGGTCCCTAAAGAAGCTGAGGAATCTGCCATAGAGGCCCAAGAGGAATGCCCTGTTTCAGTAATCACTGTTGAAGAATAAAACTCTCCAGATTTTTTCTGGAGAGTTTTTATTATTAATTCAAAATTACCATAAGCATCCTTTGACTAAATAATGGTTCTATAAATTTAACCTTCAAAATAATATATATAAAGATACAGCCATTTATATTTTCTTGTATATTCGATATCCTTTATTTTGTCCTCATTTATTATTTATTTTAAAATAATAGTAATGGGTGGTGAAAAATTGAAAAAGCTACTCCATAGTACTCTTTTTATAATATTGCTTTTATTTATTAGTATTCCTATCAATCCGAGCATCGCTAGAAATGAAACCTTTGAAGATATCCCGTTAATTATTATTAATTTCAATGAAATAGTAGATGTAAGCAAAGAAAATCCCGTTTCTTTAAGCACAGATAGTGGGATAAAATTAAAGCGAGCCTTACATCTTTGGCAAGTTGGTGAGGATGTTCTACAAATTAGAAAAGCCTTAAAGAAAATTGGATACACTATAGGCACCACTTCTTATATATTTGATGAAAATATGAAGAATGTTATTTCTAAGTTTCAATTAGATCATGAGCTAAAAGCTGATGGAATAGTCGGCAAAGAAACCGTTAATGTTATTAATAAAATATTGTTGGAAAATAATATGACTCCTCCTTCTACTCACACGGTTGTAACTAATGCTCCCACCGTTGGATATTGGATTATTATTAATAAATCCTCTAACACCCTCATATTATTAAAAGGTAAAAGCGTGGTGAAAAAATTCCCCGTAGCAACAGGAAAAGACCCTGATTTTACTCCAGAGGGTAAGTGGAAAGTTCAAAATAAGGTTGTTAATCCCGCGTGGAAAAATATTAGGGGTGGGGTTGCTGAAAATCCCTTAGGTTATCGCTGGATAGGGCTTAACATAGATGATGGATATCTGTACGGTATTCACGGCACTAATAACGAAGGAAGTATAGGATATTTTATTTCTAAAGGATGTATACGCATGCAGAACGAAGATGTTGAGAGTCTATTTCCTATTATAAAAAGCGGAACTCCCGTCTGGGTTGGAACAAATAAGAAACTTAAAAGCTGGGGTATAAACTAAAAGTAAAAATAAGAGAGCAAGCTCTCTTATTTTTANTTTACTAATTCAACTTCATAACCTTTTTCTTCTAATTGATCAATAACCATACCCTCTACAACAAAATGTCCAAATCCTACTACTACAAAATAGGTCCCTTCCTCGTCCTTTTCTAAAAGTTCGATAATCTTTTCTGTCATATTTTCATCCCGTTTCCCAAAAAGGGCCTTAGTAAATTCATCCTCAGATGCATTAAGGGAAGCTGCATATGACCCCCTAAGATCCTCTATTTCTCCATTTACCCATTGTTTCTGCCATAATTCTACAACTGATTCTGTATCAGCAATTTCCGTAGAAACTGGATTTAGAATTTCATTTAAAATGCCGTTTAAATGACTTTCTTGAAGTTCTTGCGGTATACTATTAAATAAATCCGCTTGGAACCTAATGCCTTCTAATTCCATAATAGGTTTCCCTTGTAGCAACGCACTGCTTAAGAAATACATATCGATTCCTGCATTAGCAACTTCTGCTGCACCTTCTAAGGTTTCTGTGGCGCTGCTTGTGATTACAGCTAAGTCATTAGCAATAGACCAAGGCTTAAAGTTTTCATACACATCCATAGGTAAGCTAAACTTTTCAAATACCTGAAGGCATTTTTCATAGGTCGCTTCTGACACATTATCTTTTAGGGTCGTGCCATCCTGATACATTGCTTGTTGTATGAAATAGTCCATGCCCTCTTGCATACTAAGTAAATTTGCTTCTACAACAAGGGCATCCGCTTCTTCAAAAGCAGCCCTAATTTTCTTATTTAATGGGTACATATCTGTTCTACCTACATGAATAGAACCTAATAAATAAACAGTATTTTTTCCCTTGGCTGTTTTCCAAAAAAGTCCCTTGGAACCACCATCAAGGGCATCACATGTATCCATTATTAATCTGCTAACCATAACTACTGCTTGTTCTACTGTAGCTGGACTATCAAGTTCAAGCCCTTTATCACTTCCATTAATTATTCCCTTCTTAATCATAAAATCTATCGGGGAATCCGCTTTAATTGTTAACTCTTCTGATAATACATACCCATCAAAAAGATAATATATGGACTCTGCTACAGCTTTTCTCGAACCATCAAATGCATTTTGATTAAATTCATAGGATTGTTTCTCTTGAAGTCCTAAAGCCTTTAATTTCTCATCTGTACCCTTTAGCAGCATCTGCATCTTGTCTTCGGTAATAGTTTCATTGAACCCATAGTTGTACCAATGTAAGGGGTATATTCCATACCTTTCTGCCTCATTTAAAGTTTGTATTGCCCAGAAACTTATATCTGGTTGCGGAACCTCTTCAGCCAAGACAGGTAATACATTCGAAAAAATCATAATAAGGGTTAATAATCCTGCCATAATCCCCTTTTTAATTTTTTTCAACCACTTTCTTTCCATTTGTTTTCCTCCTTTTAATGTATTCAATTTATTTGTAAACAAATCTAATAATAGATTTATTTTTCAGAAACTTTTATATCTAGGCAATACAATATCACAATTAAATTTTATATTCAAGTAATGCTTAAAAAAAATGGTGCCTAGGCACCATTTTTTTAGATTACTTCCAAAACTCAATTTGCTTATTAACTAAATTAGTAAAGTCCTTGTTCATTTCTTCTACTCCACTGCTCTTAAGTTCATCCATTGCCTTCTGCCATACATCGTCAAATTCTCCAGGCTTAGCAATAATGGATTGGACGATTGACTGGCGCATAATAGAGTCACATCTTTCTAAGATTACAGGAATTTCTGATTCTGCCGGAATATTAACTAGGAACGCTGCACCCCAATCGGATTTAGGAATTTCATCCCTAGATGGGTATAAATCTTTCCACATTTCTACTCCATAAGCTTTTAAAACTTCTTTTTCTGGTTCTGTATATCTTTGTTTAATTAAATCAACGGAATCAACAACATAAGGATTTCCAGTGGAATCTAGTTTTCCTCTTCCCCAACGTGGGAATGGGTGGGTATAAACTTCTATACCAGTTTCTTTCTTATAATTCGTTCCATCTGTTGTTCTCTTTTTATATTCCTCATCAGAGACAACTCTCTTACCATCTTCTACCGTATAATGGATACCCTCAATACCCCAGTTATTAAGGATTTGAGCCTCATCAGTACACATCCAATCTAAAAATTGCATTGCACGAACTTGATTTGGGGAATCCTTTGTAATACAAATTCCATTACCTCCAGAGTAACCAACATCTCTAAAATCTTGGTGCTTACTATCTTTCGTTAATTGAAGCGGATACATTCCATAAGTTCTTTCTGCTTTTCCGTCAGCTCTAAGGGCATCTTCAGCACTTCCAAATTCCCAGTTTGCATCGGCTATAGCAAGTACTCTACCTGTAGAAATTTTTGCTATATACTGGTCCCAAGTTTGTACAAAGCTGTCTGGATCAATTAGACCTTCATTATACATATGGTTTAACCATCTATAATATTCTTTTTCTTCTTCTCTTGTGAAGCGATATTTTGCTTCATAGGTTTTAGGATTGATAAACCAGTTACCATCATCCGGTGCTCCCGTTGCAAAACCTGCAGGATTTCCTACGCTGATAAGCCATCTCCAGTCATCAGCTAATAATGACAATCCTATAGTGGGCTGACCATCTATGGTTGGATATTTTTTCATATATTCTCTTATAGCATTCTCATAATCTTCTAGGGTCTCTAATTTAGGAAATCCTAAGTCTTTTACAACCGCATGTTGTAGTTGGAATCCATTAACAGGCGCCCATGTCTCTTCATCAACAGGGGATGCACCAAGGGCATAAATTGATGGATCCTCTTGACTAAAACGAAGTCTATTTAAATATTCCCCGTATAAATTTTCAACATTTGGTCCGTGTTGTTCTATTAGAGATGTTAAATCTACTATAGCATCTGCTTGAACCAACTGAGTCAATTCTTGAGTTTTTGCAAAAATCATATCTGGGTATTCCTTACTGGCAATCATAATACCCATCTTCTGAGCAACATCACCCACAGGATATTCGAATTCAATCGTAACACCTGTTGCTTCTGTAATTTTTTTAGCTACTGGACTTTGGAAGCCTGTTTCCACAGGGTTAACATCCACTGAAAACATTGTAAGGGTTATAGGTGATGTATCTATATCTGTCCCTTTTTTGTCGTCTTCTTTCTTTTCAACATTCGATTTTGTATTGTCGTCTTTAGAAGTCTGCTTGTTCTTTCCTGCACCACAGCCTGTAATTACAGAGACGCATAACACAAGGCATAAAACTAGACTTAATAAGCTTTTTGTTTTTGACATTTCTTGTCCCCCTCGTTTCATATTTTTACTATATAAAAATTTTTTGCAAACTTTTGCAAAAATTTTTAACTTTTGACTGCTCCTATGGTCATCCCTGAAACAAAATATTTCTGAATAAAAGGATAAATCATAATAATAGGAGCTGTGGCAACAACTGTGATTGCCATTCTAACCGATTCTGGTGATATTCTATTTCTTTCTGCTACCATCCCCGCCATGGCAGCCCTTTGCGCCATGTTTTGAGAAGCTGATAGATTGCTTAATATTTTCATCATTTCAAACTGAAGGGTGGTAAGGTTAGCTTTATTGCTTGCATATAAATAAGTGTCAAACCAAGAATTCCACTGACCTACAGCTATAAAAAGTGCTACTACGGCTATTGCTGGTTTGCATAAAGGCATTACTATCTTAAAAAATATCTGTAAATCATTTGCCCCATCTATTTTAGCCGATTCTTGAATCTCATAAGGTAAGGATTCCATAAATGAACGAAGCACTATTACATTAAATGCCCATACTAGTCCAGGTAGAATATACACCCAGAACTTCCCTACTAAATTCAATTGTCGGATAAGCATATATTCTGGAATCATCCCTCCTGATACATACATAGTAATAACCAATAATGCACCAATAGGTCTTCTAAGAAAATAGTCCTTTCTACTTAAGGTATAAGCTATCATACAAGAACATATAAGCCCCGATAAAGTTCCTATAACCGTCCTTGATATTGATATAAAAAGTGCCTGACCTATATTGGCATATTTAAAGATTTCCGTATAATTCTCGAAGGTAAATTTCCTAGGCCAAAGGTATATGCCCCCCTTTATGCTATCTAGGGACTCGTTAAAAGAAATTGCTAAAATATTTATAAAAGGATAAATTGTAATAGCTATTACAAAAATCATAATTATATAAAGAATAGAATCGAATAATTTTTCCAAAAAGCTCCTTTTCATTGCTACCCCCCCTGTTATTTATATTACCTGGTTTTCGCCAAATCTCTTTGCAATAGCATTGGCTGAGAGTAAAAGAGTAATGCTCACTAGGGATTTAAATATACCTATGGCGGTACCATAAGATATTCTACCTAGATTAATCCCGTAAGTTAGGGCATATAGATCCAAAACTTCCGAGTATTTTTCCACTGCTGGATTCCCTAACAAAAACTGTTGTTCAAATCCAATGTTAATCATACCTCCTATGGTTAAAATCAGAAGTACTATAACTGTAGGTCTAATGCCCGGCAGGGTAATATGCCATATCTGCTTAAACCTTCCTGCTCCGTCTACCTTAGCTGCTTCATATAATTCCTGATCTATCCCTGTTATTGCAGCTAGATATATAATGGAGTCCCAACCTGTATCCTTCCATATACCAGAAGCCAATACAATCCACCAAAATAATTTAGGCTTCATCATAAATTGGATAGGTTCTTTAGTAATATTAAAAAACATTAATATATTATTTATTAATCCATCATCTACAGATAACATCTTTATAATGATTCCTGCTGCAATCACCCATGAAACAAAGTGAGGTAAATATGAAATGGTCTGAACCGCCTTTTTAAACTTTTTTACCCTTAGCTCATTTAATAAAATTGCAAATATAATGGGAATGATAAATCCAAAAGCAATTTTTAAAAAGCTCATTGCTAAGGTATTTCTAAGGACTAAATAAAATCTATTATCATTAAACAATGCTGTAAAATGTTTAATCCCCACCCACTTCTGACTCCAAAAAGGTTTATCTACACTGGCATATGTGTAATCCTGGAATGCCATAGTCCACCCCCATAATGGGATATACTTGAAAATGACAATCCAAACTGCAAAGGGAAGAGATAAAAGCATAAGATATCTTTGATCTTTAATCTTCCTCCAGCTCATTTTTTTCTTTTTTTCTAATAAGCCCTGTTTTTTTATTTCAACAACTCTCTCCATTTTCCCACCCCTTAAGTAGTTTGATTTTCGTTTGTCTACTGGATTTGTTAGATGTGTATAATTTGTATCAATTCTTATAGGTTATATTGTTTACTTTTACTTTATATTAATATAAATATGGGAAATGGTATACCCAAAAAAATATATATCAATTACCTTAAAAATTAGAGAAAAAAAAGGGGTAGAATCTTCCAGACTTTCTACTCCCTTTTTTTCTTAGATTTGTTTTTATATTGGTTTGGACTTAACTTTTCATATTTCCTAAACTTAGTATAAAAATAATCAATATTTCTATACCCTACTTTCTCCGAAACCTGATAAACTTTTAAGTCGCTACCTAATAGCAATTCCTTTGCTTTTTCAATTCTTACTTTATCGAGATAAGTATTAAAGCTTTGTTTAGTATAATTTTTGAAAAGCTTTCCTAAATAGGCACTATTGTAGTGGAAGATTTCTCCCAAAGTTTCGACTTTCAAATCCTTGTAATAATTGGTATTGATGTAATTTATGATTCTTCTTATGGCATGTTCTGATGAGTTTTCACATAATATGCTAGATATAGTAATCATCTCATCCTTTATATACTCTAATAACTCATGGAGACTCTTTCTATTATTAATGTTTTTTATGACTACTTCATTAGGCGTAATTTCCTCTTTTTTATCATAATAATTAAATGTAAATTTATCTTTTATCTCCATAAAGCATTGTACGCAAAATTCCTTTATATCCTCTATAGTAATATGTCCTTGCTTAAAAAATTCTTCCATTTCCGTAAATACAATGTCTAATTTTTCAAAATCTCCATCATCAATAGCATCGTACAATTCCTTTATATTGGTGATGTTTGTAACCTCATTTTCCCTTATTTTTTTTAACTTGCTATCCCTTTCTATTTCCTGCCTTATTCTTATTATTGTCTCAATCAATTCATCTTCATCTATAGGTTTTAATAAATATGACCTTGCCTGTAGTTGAATGGCTTTCTGGGCATATTCGAAATCGGAATAACCAGTTAAAATAATGAACTTGGTCCCAAAGCCTTTTTCTTCTTTTCTTGTCTCCTTAATGACCTCTATTCCACTTAAACCGGGCATCTTTATGTCAACCAAGACTAAGTCAGGCTGTAAGGTTCTTATTTTTTTAAGACCATCCCTTCCATCGGTTCCTTCCCCACAGACATAATAACCATACTTTTCCCAATCAATAATTGTTTTTAGTCCCTCTCTGACAACATGTTCATCATCAATGACCAGAAGCTTCAGCACTTTTATCCCTCCATTTTGGTGGTAAGAAAATATCTACTTTGGTTCCCTTATTAATTTGACTTTCAATCCTAATCCCATAAATTTCACCATAAAATAATTTAATTCTTTGATTTACATTACTAAGACCTATACTCTGCCCCTGGACTGTAGAAGGAAAATCCATACAACTTAATTTCTCACTTATTTCTATTAGTTTATTTTCTTCTATTCCTATGCCATCATCCTCAACTGAAATAATAATTTTATTATTTAACTCTTCTATCGTTATTATAATGATTCCCCTGCCTTCTTTACTTTCCAAGCCATGAACAAAGGCGTTTTCTACTATAGGCTGAAGTAAAAGTGGGAGCACATAATAATTTTCGATATCACAACTTACATTAACTTCATAATCTACTTTATCACCAAATCTAAATTTTTGTATCCCCAAGTAGTCCTTGACAAGCTCTATTTCCCCTCGAAGTGCTACTAATCTGTCTTCTACTGCTAGGTTCCTTTTCATTAGCTTGGCTAACTTTTTTACTATCATAGCTATTTCTGGCTGCTTATTAGTATGAGCCTTCATGCGGATAGTTTCTAGGGTATTATATAAAAAGTGGGGGTTTATTTGACTTGCAAGCATTTTAAATTGTATATCTTTTTGCCTGCTTGCTAACTGTTCTCCCTGAAGCTTATGGTCGTATATTTCGTATATTAGTTTTTGAATACTTTTAATCATCGTGTTCAAATCCTGGTATAGCTCTCCTATTTCATCTTTTCCCTTAAAGTCTTTTGTTATATTGAAGTCTCCTGATACTACCTTATGCATTTCTTTTCTTAATATAATAATTCTCCTACTTATTAGACTAGAGAAGAGAAGAATAAAACCCAAGGATATTATAAAACTAATGCCTATAATAATAAATCCAAGTTTGCTCTTTTGATTTGCCTTGCTTAGGATGATGTTAATAGGTACAATAGTTCTAATAGAAAATGGAGTAGAAGATTTTATGGGGTAAAAGTTCTTACCAATAATCATTGCCTTCTCTCCATTGTATTCTTCTGCTCTATGTATTCTCTTATTAATATCTGTATTTTTTATATCTATTATCTGCCCCTGTATTTCCCGTCTGGTACTGTTTACTACTAGCCCATCCCCAATGGTAATAATAGTCTCAAAAGGCTCGTCTTTTATGATAGAATATAGATATAAATCATTTATATTAATAACCAATACTCCTAGTAGACAACCCCTATCATCCTTTATCACCCTAGATGCGCTTAATAAAGTTTGTCTGCTTATTTCATCATAGGAATATTTCCATACTATTCTTCCATCCCCTTTGATAGCTTCTTGATACCAGTCTTGTTTTTCTATTTTATCAGTTACCTTTATAAATGCGCCATTATCCAGTAGGGTTTGGTTGTTTACATAAAATCGTATGCTGTCTAATTCTTTATAGGATCTAAGGTAATCTTTAAAAGCTACATATTCAGAATAATCCTTAATTATATCCCAGTTATCTTCATAATATTTTAAAGTGATTTCTTTTAATTTCGCATCAAAATACATCCAGTCGGATACACCCGCCGCTATTCTTAATGTCTCGTTTAATCTCTGCTCTGTCCTAGATGTATTGATATTCGCTTCCTCTATGGCTCTTCCTATCACCATACCACGCATACTATTAGTTAAGTAAATACCAACAATCCATACAGGAATCAATACAACTATAATGTATGTAAATATTAATTTGTTTCGTATTTTCATATTATTGAATACCAGAAGAAGTTTGTTCAAATAGTTCATTTTTTACATCTCCCAAAAGAGATACTTTAGTCTATTTTATCATTTTTTAAATTTATTGTCCATTTATAATCTTTAGATAAAAGGCTTCTAACCAATGTACTGCCATTAAACCATGACCAGCCTGTGTTGGGTGAACACCGTCCTTACTCCAATATATAGGGGCTTTCTTTATACATGCAGTGGCAAATATTGAGTCAAAAGGAATATATCCTGTATTAAATTCTCTAGCTAGTTTTCTTACTGCATTAATTTTAGGGTCCAAGTCTTCTTTCCATAAATCCCTTTGTTCTTCAGTAAATGGGAGGACAAATGGTTCACATAAAATAACTTCTGCTTCCAATTTTTCTTTGATTGAGCTAATTAAATAACGGACATTTCTTTCGTATTTTTCTACTGACGTTTCCTCATTATCCCCATATTTTCTCCAAGTATCATTAATACCTATCATTATGGACACAACATCTGGTTTTAAATCTATACAGTCTTCTTGCCATCTCTCTACTAAATCTATGCTCCTATTTCCTCCTATCCCCTTATTTATGAACTTAAAGTCAACTTCAGGATGAAGGGCGCCGAGTATACTGGAACTTATCATTGCATATCCCGTTCCCATATTCCCTTCTTCATTGTAATTTCGTCCCCATTCGGTTATGCTATCCCCCTGAAAGAGAACCGTTAAATCTTTTTTAAGCATATTATCCCCCTTTTCTCTACCAATCCTTAATTTCCTTAATTTTAGATGTTAATTGTTCTCCCATTAATTCATGAGTCCTTAAGCTTGGATGGTATGAAATCCCATATCCATCTTCTTCTTTCTGATGATTGAATTCTAAAAAGTATACCTTCTTATTATTTTTATTGAAGTAGGATACAATGTCTCCTTTTATATAATCCCTAGTTACTTCTAAAACTTCTCCATCTATAATAGGACCTATAGCGCAAACAACTTCAGTATTCGGATACTTGCTATATATTTTATCTACAAAATTAATATATGCCCTTGTAAACTCTTTCCTATTGGGAATATGACCGAAACTAAAATCATTGGTCCCCAAATTAATAACTACGACCTGAGGAATCCAACAGGCAAAGTTCCAGCCTTCATTTTCTGGGGTAATAAATGAATATAAACTTTGAAGAGTATTACCTATATTTCCTTCATAATCCCTTAGCACCCCATAGCCTGAACGCCCTAAAATCAAGGCTTGGGCATTAAGTTTTCTTGCAGCTATAGCACCATAAGAAAGATATGCATTATCATATTTAGGCTCATACTCAATGCTTAAATCTCCCTCTGCCCCAAAAGCACAGGTAATAGAATCCCCTATAATTTCTATTCTTCTATTAGACTCTTTAATAGCATCAAGTTTTTTCCCATCCCCAAAGTCAAAACCTAAAAACTGAACGGTCCCGATATAAAATTCTGTACGCTTTACCAGCTCTATTTTATGTTCTTTTTCATCTAGATTTTTTGCCAATGTGAATTTTCCTTCTCCTTCAACATGGAGCCCTTGGATTATCGTTTTTCCATCAAGTATTACATTAAAGTAATTACTTCCAAAAGATTTCAAGGTTACAAGGACTTCCTTCCCATAGAATCTAGCAACAATGCTACTTCCTGACCATGCAAACTTTGGACCTAATGGATCTTCAAAATCAAATCTGCCTATATATTTGATTTTATCTTTAATCATAACCTTCCCTCCAAATATATTAATATGAAAAATGGAACGGTCAAGACCGTTCCATCAAGATTGTTGTAAGTTATATTCTGCCTAATCCTCTATCTTCTCCTACCACTTCATCGTTTTCTATAATATAATTTATTACCTCATTAACTGTTGTATAAGCAACTGCTACATAGGTATCTGCAGCCCCATAATAAATTGCAATCCTTCCCGTATCTGCATCATATAAAGTTGCACAGGGGAACACTACATTATCTACAAAGCCTCTTTCTTCGTACCATTCTTCTGGTGTTAGTAAATGATCTTTACAACGGTATTTAACAATAGAGGGATTTTCATAATCTAATATTACCCCCCCAACACTATACACATATCCATTACAGGTTTGAGATACCCCATGATAAAACATAAGCCATCCTTTAGTTGTTTCGATGGGTGCAGGACCTCCTCCTATTTTAAGCCCCTGCCACCAGCCCTGGCCACCTTTACTCATTACATGACGGTGATTTCCCCAATATTTTAAATCCGGACTTTCACTTACAAAAATATCTCCAAAAGGTGTATGCCCGCCATCACTGGGCCTAGAAAGAAGCATAAACATATCATTTATTTTCTTAGGAAATAATACTCCATTTCTGTTAAAAGGCAGGAAGGGATTTTCAAGACGGACAAAAGTTTTAAAGTCCTTTGTCTTAGCTAAACCTATAGCTGCCCCATAAAAATCTGTACACCAAATAATATAGTATGTATCTTCTACCTTAACCAAGCGAGGATCATAAGCGTATCTTGGGTTGTATGGTTTCCCTTCCTCATCGATGAAGTCAATTGGTTTTGAATCAATATCCCAATTAAGTCCATCCTCACTCCATCCCATGGATAGATGAGGTCTACCATTTACTGTTTCTGCTCTAAATACCCCAATATATTTACCTTCATATGGAATAACTGCACTATTAAAGATTCTTGATATTCCTTTGGCAGGATTACGTTTGATAATAGGATTATTACTATGCCGCCATACTGGAAGTTCATATCCTTTGGGTTTATCTTCCCATGGCATATTTGGTAAGCTTCCCCCAATAATTTTTACTTCTCTCATTTTTGTCCCTCCTGTAATTAACTTAATTAACTCATTACCTAATCGTTTAGTTTACAACTTAATTATACTGTATCTTATAACTAAAATCAATATCTTTATTTTACTTTTCATTTATTCTTTATTTATTACTTTAACCGAATCCCTATGGACAATTTTACCATTAACTAAGATTCTACCATATTTTCTATCCGGATTTTTAACCTTTTTTACAATCAGTCTAGCTACAGTTCTTGCCATATTTTCTATATCTACTTGTATAGTTGTTAATTTAGGATGAGATATGATAGCATAAATATCATTATCAAATCCCACGACAGAGCAATCATCAGGAATGTTATACCCTTTTTCGTTTAGGGCCTGAATTAAATTATATGCAACTTGATCACAATTACATACGAAGGCTGTAGGGAATTCCTTAGGTATTTCCAGGTTTATAAGTCTTCCCTGTTCATCCCTATCATTAATAATGTATTCTTCTTTTAGTTTTGATCCATTTTCCAAAAGAGATTTGTAATAACCTAAAAATCTATCCTGTATGCTGCTAGTAGCATAAACATTTCCTACAAAAGCTATTTTCTTATGACCACATCTCATAAGGTAATTAGTTATTTCATAGGATGCATAAAAATTATCCATAATAACATAATCAACATCAGTAGAATCATCATAAAAATCCAAAAAAATCATAGGCATATTAACACTCTTTATTTTTTCACAATATGATTTACTTATTTGTCCAAGAACTATGAATCCATCTATCTTATTTTCATAATAAACCCTAGGCAATCCTCCCTGTTTTTCATCAGTTTCACTTACGATTTGCAAAATCCCATAATACTGATAGGCTTCTAGGGCCTTTGATATATGTTGGAAGAAATTTAAATAAAATGATTGATGCTCTCCTATAAAACGCTCCGCAATTAAAACACCTATATTATATGAATATCCTTCCTTCATTCCCTTAGCCATGGTATTATATCTATATCCCATTTCTTCAGCTAATGCAACAATTTTATTTCTTAATTCTTCACTAACACCCTCTTTATTGTTTAAAGCCTTAGACACCGTTACATTGCTCACGTTTAGTCTCTTTGCTATATCCTTCATAGTTATATTTTTTTTCATTATTATGCCTCCTGATAATAAATTTATGACATACTGTATGCTTTCAGTCATTAATCGTTAACTTAATTATATCATGTTTATAATAATTTTACTATTATAACTCTTTAAAGCAAAAGTTTTTATTAAGTCTCCTTTAGCTAAATATATTTTGATATCTTTACAATAAAGATTCAAAAAAAAGTATATCTATGTTAATATATATTAAAAATACTTATAAGGAGGAAATTAAATGGCTTTTGAATGGAAAGAACGCTATAGTCTTCAAATTCCTGAAATAGATGAACAACATAAAAATTTATTTGAAATTGGAAGTAGGGCATACGAGATAGCCCTTCTAAAAGATGATTATGACCATTACGATGAAATTATGGATATAATAAATGAATTATTAGATTATACTCAATATCATTTTTCTTATGAAGAGGAACTTATGAAGAAATATGGTTATGCAGGATTGGAAAATCAGTATAATGAACATGAATTTTATATACACAAAATTAGACGTTTATCCGGCGAAAAAGTAGATGATAATCAGCAAAAGGCAATATTAGATATCTTAGATTTTCTTTCTAACTGGATAAGTAGCCATATACTTATTTCAGACCGCAAATATGCTAATGATTTTAAGGAAAGAGGTTTAATATTAGACCTACAATAGAATAATTTCATAAAAAAGTCCTCTATATCTTTTAGAGGACTTTTTATATTTGTTATTTGATTTTTGGGGACTACTTCTATTTTACCATCTTTTTTCTTTATGCGGTACTTATCCTGTTTAAAACCAGCTAGTTCAAATGGATCCTGTGATAAATCTTCTATTATGGCTACAGTCTCTCCTGTTTTAACATCTTTCCCTTCGCCTAAAACAAAATGTTTATACTTATTACTCCAATAGTATGTTTGGGTAATTTCTTTAGAATCCACTATTTCATATTCATCTTCCTTTGGCATGGGCTTACTATTTACTATCTTTGATTTCGAATACGATTGATGCTCTAAGACCCTAAGAACAGGGTATGGACTATTTTCCCACATTATAGTTGACTTTTCCATCACCCTAAGCCACTTCGCCTCCGATTTAGGGGGCTGCTCCCACATTTCATTCCAATAAGCCTCATAGTCTTCCATAATAGAAAGAACCATTTCGAATTTGCCATTATTCCATATATATCCCCTTATATAATGTCCTTTTTCAAATGCCCCTAACATTTGATCTACCGATTCCCTAACAATAAGTATATCCTTCCCTTGCTTTTTTATTGGTATGGCTTGAATACCCTTTATATCAAAAAAGGTATCAACTGTTTTAATATACTTATAGGCGTTTTTAATACTTTCATATACCACTATAATTGACTTTTGGGGCCCTAGGGATAATGTTAATACTAATTCCTTTTTATCATCCCCTAATAAATCAGCAGTGTCTATTTTCAAATCGATGCTTTCTTTTTTATCATACCAGTCCGCATACCCTGCATCATGTAATACAACTTCAATTATATTTTCTTTATAGCTTTTTTTATCTGCTAAATATTCCTTAACCCATGTTTCTTTAATTTCCCTATTTGCTTCTACCTTGTCTATAGTATATACAATGCCTATTACTAATACTATTGCAAATAAAATGATATTGCTTTTCTCTCTTAAGCAGCCCATATCCTTCCCCCATATTGGTAGTTTGATTAATTTATATGAAAAAAACAATAAAAAAATGTCTATATTAAATAGACATATTAATAAAATCTTATAATAAAATAACTTTTATTTATTCTTTTTTAGATGATGTTTTAAATGCATCTGAGATTTATAGTTAGCTTTCTTAAGCTCCACTTCTGGTTCTTTATCTTGTTCTATACCACTTATTGAAGATAATCTTTCTCTTAATCCACCAGAACACTCTTTACAATATCGCCCTGTTTTAATTTCTTCACCACAGGACTCACAAGTTAGCCACCCTACGCTTCCTTCTGCTACTTCCAGTCTTTCTTCTCTTAAAAATTTCGTAATCTTTCTAATAGAAACACCTATAGCCTCAGCAACTTCTGATATACTGCATTTTGGGTGATCATATATGTATTCTTTTACCTTTTCAAAATCTTCCTCATCTTTTTCAATACACCCATTGCATATAGGTTTACCCAAATAGTTAAATAATTTCCCACATCTTATACAATTTCTAACTTCCAAAATATCACCCCTATTTAATTATATCACATTTTACTGAAATGTTTAAGAATTTAGTCATAAATAGGAGATTTTATCATTTTATAAAATATCTTATCTTATGCTAGGGGGAAGTCCTACTTTTTTATGAACTTTCCTTAAGGTTTTACTAGCAATGTATGAAGCTTCCTCGGCGTTATCTTTAATTATTTTATCAATATAGGCCTTATCCTTTTCTAAACGTCGGAATTCATCTTGAAGGGGTTTTAATTCCCCTATAACTGCCTCTGCAACGGCCGCCTTAAGTTCACCATACCCCAAAGTTTGAAATCTTTCTACGGCTTCTTCAACTGACTCCTCCATAATACTGCAATAAATATCTATTAAATTCTTTATTCCTGGTTGCTCATCTTTATAACGTATTTTTGCTTCTGAATCTGTAACTGCCCGTTTTAATTTCCTAACTATTACATCTGGCGTATCTAAAAGAGCAATAAACGCATTTTCATTTTCATCAGATTTTGACATTTTCTTTGTAGGTTCTTGCAAACTCATAATCCTTGCCCCTACCTTTGGAAAATAGCCCTCTGGAACGGTAAAAGTTTCTCCATATATATTATTAAATCTAATTGCAAGATCTCTAGTTAATTCTAAATGCTGACTTTGGTCATTACCCACAGGAACTAAGTCTGACTGATAAAGTAAGATATCTGATGCCATCAAGGATGGATAAGTAAATAACCCTGCATTAATGTTTTCGCTATGTTTTTGGGACTTTTCTTTAAATTGGGTCATTCTATTTAATTCACCCATATAGGTAAAACAATTAAGAATCCATGCTAATTCAGCATGGGCACTTACGTGGGATTGATAATATATAATATTTTTATCAGGATTGAGCCCCGCTGCAATGTACTGCATCAGTACTTCCCTTGAACGCTTTCTAAGTTCTGCAGGATTTTGGCGCACAGTTAAGGCATGGAGGTCTACTATGCAAAATAGGCAGTTATATTCATCTTGTAGCTTTATCCAATTCCTAAGGGCACCTAAATAATTACCTAATGTAATATTTCCTGAAGGCTGCATGCCACTAAATATAGTCTTCTTCTTTTCCGCTTGTATATCGGTATTCATCAACTTTCACCTCTTTAAGTAATTTAAGGACTTATCTTAATTAGTATATAGTTTTAACAAGAAAACTTCAAGGGTATAAGCAAGTCTTCCCCATATACCCATAAATAGAATGTTCCAGGTCCTATAATCAAATTAAAAGCATTCCATCCTAACTGGATGAAATGCTTTTAACTGTATCACCAAATCAATTACTTCCAAAGGTCCATTCTGGCTTCTACGAGTTTTGTGAATTCAACATTTGCTCTTTCGACTCCTACATCTTTTAATTGCTGCTGCAAGTCATCCCAAGAAGCATCAAATTGTTCAGGACTTGCCAATACAACTTTTGGTAATCCTGCCTGGGTAGCGTCAAGGCACTTTTGTACTATTACGGCAAGATCGCCATCTTGTGGAATCGGAATGCCCCATGCCTGACCCCATACCTGTTTAGGTACTTCGTCTTTGGTTGGATATAAATCCTTCCAAATCCTTGCACCATATGCATTTAAAACTTCTTTTTCAATTTCACTATAACTATTAACAATCTCTTCATCATCCCTTATTGTATATGTCTGTCCAGTTGGATCAAGGAGTCCATCACCTCTTTGTGGGAAGGGATATCCATAAACACCAATACCTGTTCTTCTCGAATATTCTCTATCGGTATTTCTTGCATAAATTTCTTCTTCTGATCTAACTCTTTTACCATTTTCGATTGTATAATGTACTCCCTCAATTCCCCAGTTATTAAGTATTTGAGCCTCATCAGTGCACATCCAGTCTATAAATTGTACAGCCCTTACTGGGTCCTTACAGTTTTTTGAAATTCCTATGCCGTAACTTACGGAATAACCATAATCTGCATAATCCGCACATGTATATGTTTCATCCAATTGTACTGGGTATTCTCCGTACTGTCTTTCATCCATTCCTGCTGTTCTAAGAGCTAATTCAGGTTCATTATACTCCCAAAGTTGATCATTTAATGCCAATACTCTACCTGAAGAAATTTTTGCCGCATATTGGTCATACTTTTGTGTTAATGCATCTGGATCAAGTAGACCAATATCATTCATATGATTAAGCCATCTATAATACTCTTTATGGTTATCTAAAGTAAACCTATATGTTGCCTCATAGGTATCAGGATTTACATACCAGTTACCATCGTCTGGAAGTCCAGCTACAAAGGCTGCCATATTTCCAAGGGAACATTGCCATCTCCAATCATCTGCTGTCAAAGATAAACCAATTGTGGGCTGGTCATTTATAGTTGGATATTTATCAATATAGTCCTGAATGACTTTCTCGGCTTGCTCAAGGGTTTTCAATTCTGGGTATCCTGCCTCTTTAACTACTGCATGTTGAATAGCAAATGCCATATTAGGAGTGTATCTTTCTGCATCAATACCCATGGAACCAAAAAAGTAAATTGATGGGTCTTCTGCACTATACCTTAATCTCTTTAGATAATCACCGTAAATTGCTTTGATATTCGGGCCATGCTCCTCAATTAAATCATCTAATTTTAAAAACGCTCCAGCACCTATAAATTTAGCCTCCTGTCCGCTGTAAACAAGATCTGGGTAATCATTACTTGCAATCATCAACCCTATTTTTTCATCCAAATCTCCAACAGGATATTCCATTTTCAGCGTAACTCCTGTCCTTTTTTGTATTTCTTTAGCTACAGGGCTTTCATAATTTTCATAGTTTTGATTTACATCCTTTGAAAACATCGTAAAAGTAATGGGTTCTAAAGTTTCTCCGGTTGTATTAGTTTTAGTCACATCCGTTTGTTTATTAGCCTCTTTCTTCTGGCCACATCCCGCAGATAATGATGTAGCAAGAGCCATCACAAGTAAAAGACCAATAACTCTTGTTTTTTTCATGGTGTTTCCCCCTTTAAATTATTATATATTGACATATCTAATATTTTTACTAGATATGTTAATACCTTTTAGCGTTATTGTTTTACAGCACCTAAGGTCATCCCTGATACGAAATATTTCTGAACAAACGGGTATACTATCAGTATAGGTGCTGTAGCCACTATGGTAATAGCCATTCTTACAGATTGCGGTGATACCGTATTTGCTAAAACCCCCATACTTTGTGATTTTAATGCTGCATCTGCTCCTTGGGTAGCTGTGGTATTAGCCATAATTCTCATCAATTCATATTGCAATGTGCTGATGCTCTCTTTACTACTTGCATACAAAAAAGTATCCATCCAAGAATTCCATTGGCCTACAGCAATAAATAAGGATATTGTCGCCACAACTGGTATGCATAAGGGTAAAATAATCTTTGTAAATACCTGAAAATCCGTTGCTCCATCTATTTTTGCTGATTCTTGTAAACTAAACGGAAGGTTATCTATAAAAGACCTTATAACTATTACATTCCAAGTATTTATCAGTCCAGGTATAATATAGACCCAAAAATTATTTAGTAACTTCAAATTTCGAATGAGCATATAATCCGGTATTAATCCCCCAGAAATATACATTGTTAAAACAAAGATAAGTGCAAACAATTTCTTTGCTATGAAATCCTTTCTACTTAGGGTATAAGCTAACATACATGAGGATATTATTCCCGTTAGAGTTCCAATTATCGTTCTCATGGTGGATATAATAAATGCATTGGGGATATTTCTATATTTAAATATTTCAGTATAGTTATTCAAAGTAAACTTTCTTGGCCAAATATGTATGCCACCTCTAGTTGCATCGGCTGATTCATTGAGGGATATGGCCAAGACATTCAAAAATGGGTATAAGGTAACAATTAATACAATAACCATAAATAAGTATAAGAATATTTCAAATATGACTTCTCCAATACCTTTACCTCTAAATATATTTTTAATCATCTCTACACCTCCCAATCTATATTATCTCGCCTTCACCGATTACTTTTGCAAATTTGTTAGCTGCTAAAACAAGTATTATACTAACTACCGATTTAAAAATTCCAACTGCAGTACCATAAGAATATCTTCCCAGTTGTATGCCATAAGTTAATGCATAATAATCTAGAACATTAGAATATTCAAGGACTATAGAATTTCCTAACAAATATTGTTTTTCAAATCCTATATTAATCAACCACCCTATATTCATTATAAGAAGTACAATGATTGTGGACCTTATTCCTGGAAGAGTTACATGCCATATTTGCTTGAATCTTCCAGCACCATCCACTTTAGCTGCGTCATACAATTCCATATCTATGCCAGTTATCGCTGCCAAATAGATTATAGAATTCCAGCCTACCTCCTTCCACAGGTCTGAGAATAGCACTATCCACCAGAATGCCTTCGGAATCGCTAAAAAATTAATAGGCTTTTCAATTATATGTAGCCTTAATAGAAGTTGATTTATGACCCCCGATGTGTCTACCGAAAGCATTGTTGTAATTAGACTAGCCGCTATAACCCAAGATACAAAATGGGGTAAATAAGATACAGTCTGTACTATTTTTTTAAACATACCATTTTTAACTTCATTTAAAAGCAATGCAAATATAATAGGAATAACAAATCCAAAGGTTATTTGTAACATACTCATGGCCAATGTATTTCTTAATGCCAAATAAAATGTTTTATCTTGGAAAAGTTCAATAAAGTATTTCAATCCTACCCAATCCTGTTCAAAAAAA
>JGI24707J26582_10001056_pt1 | contig 21961 bp, 17 predicted proteins | sample BioPla1DNA1_FD_26582 | JGI IMG/M metagenome (IMG submission 26582)
CAGGGCAAAAACAATCTCGGTTTCTCCGGCCATACCGCCACCCACGATCTGCAGATACTGGCTGGCGGAAAATGCATCAACCGCTGCGATATCGCCTACGTCATCGGCCTGGAGGCCCGGGGCCTCTCCCCCATCTCGCGCAAAGCCTTTGAAGAGGGCGAGATCGAGGCCACCGAGTGGACCAACGCCGCCCTGGCCTGGCGCTACAAAGCTGCATCGATGGGGATCTCCTTCATCCCCACCCGCAATATGTTCGGCACCGATACGCTCAAGTACAGCGCCGCCGTGCAGCTGCCCTGCCCCTACACCGGTAAAAACTATATCGCCCTGCCCGCCCTCTATCCCGATCTGGCGATTATCCATGTGCACCGCTGCGATGTCTACGGAAACGCCCAGATCGACGGAATCACCATCTCCGATCTGGAGCTGGCCCGGGCCGCCAAAAGGCTGATCATCTCCACCGAAAGACTGGTTCCCGAGAGCACTATCCGCCAGAGGCCCGAAAGCACGGGGATCCCCTTTTACCTGGTCGATGCGGTCATCGAGATCCCCTACGGGGCCTATCCGGCCAATATGGCCTACGAATACTTCAGCGACGAAGAGCATCTGGGGAGGTGGCTGGAGGTGGAGAGAGATGAGGAGCAGTTTCGCTCCTTCCTGCAGAAAAATATCTACGACGTCGATAACCACTGGGAATATATCACTTTGAACGGCGGCCTGGAGCGGATGCAGCAGCTGCGGGCCGAAGAACTGGTCTATCGCCAGAAGATGATGGAGCACAAGCCCGGCAGGGGTTAAATTTAAGGAGGTGTCTTGGCTTTGGCCGAATACAATCGCATGGAATTGATGATCTGCCTGGCGGCGCGCTATCTGGAAGACGGCAGCACCGTCGTGGTAGGTACCGGCGCACCCTGTGCGGCGGCGATGCTGGCTCAGCGCACGACGGCGCCCAATATCATGATCCTGTTTGAAGCCGGGGGGATCGGCCCCCTGCTGCCGTCGATGCCGATCTCGGTAGGGGATTCCCGCACCTTCTACCGCGCTTTCGCCGCCAGCACCATGTCCGAGATCATGAGCACCTGCCAGCGCGGCATGGTGGACTACACTTTTCTTGGCGGAGCGCAGATCGACATGTACGGCAATATCAACTCCACCCTCATCGGTGAAGACTACGATCGCCCCCGGGTGCGCTTTCCAGGGAGCGGCGGGGCCAATGATCTCGCTTCCTTCTGCTGGCGCATCATGATGATCACCCCCCAGAACAGGATGAGGTTCACCAACAAGATCGATTTTATCACCAGCCCCGGCTACCTCACCGGCAGGGGCGCCCGCGAGAAGGCTGGATTACCTGCGGACTGCGGTCCGCATAAAATTATCACCGATCTGGTGGTGATGGGCTTTGAGGAAGAGAGCAAGCGGATGCAGGTGGAGTCGATCCATCCGGGGATCACCCGGGAAGATATTATCGAGAATACCGACTTTGAGCTTCTCTGGGCCCCGGAGATAGAGAACAGCGCTCCCCCAACGGAGGAGGAGCTGGAGATCCTGCGCAGGGATGTCGATCCGCTGCGTTATATCATCGGGCGCGCCTGATCCAAAAGCAGCATAAAAAAAGAGACCTCGCTTGACGGGACGGCTCGCGGCCGTGCTCCCGGTGAGAGGGGTCTCATTTTTACACCGCGACGGTAGCGCCTAGAGGCAGAGGATCTCCTCGATGGAGAGATGCTCCACTTTTACCGGATCGATCCCCTTCAGCCGGGCCGCCAGCTCCTTGGCGGGGATCTCATCGAATGTCCTGATCACCCTAAAATCGCGCTCCTCCAACCACCGGAAAAACCTCCAGGCGAGGCAATCGCGGCAGAGCTCCTTTTTCTTCTCCAGATAGGCATCCCCTTCCAGCGCNGCCAGCTCCCCATGACGGGGGCAATCGATATCGATACAGAAAGTGCCGGGCCTGTATTTTTCGGTCATCTCCTGTCCTCCTGAGCATGAAAGATTTAGTTTNTCTGAGGCAATTATAGCAATCTTNNCTTTTGGGTGTCAACTNTATTGACAGACGCCAAAGNGCTGATGCGCCCCGTACAAAGGGAGCTGCGCTGCCCCTGGGAGGCGCAGCGCAGCCGTCGTGCTTCTACCCGGACCCTTATTTTTTTGAGCGAGCGAGAGAGCGGGCCATCCGCTCCAGCTTGAAGATGGTGGTGAATTCACTGTTTTTGCTGATCCAGAGATCGCGCTTCATGATCGCCTGGGTCAGCGAACCGCGGTAACCGAGGCCGTCCAAGAGCACGCCCAGGTCAGGGCTGACGATGGTGAAATCCGGCTCGGCCGCTTCGCCGGGTTTGATCGCCAGGCGGTCATCGGCGATCTCCAGGATAAAGGCGCCGCCGGTGGTTTTGATCTGGATCGTCCGCTGCCAATCGGCGATATCCTGGCGGGCTCTGGCGCAATCGTTGAGTTCGGCTGCAAGCGCCTCGAGCTCTTTGAGGAGTTCATCGAAGTGGGCCCTGTTCTCCGCCGTCACTCCGGGCAGCTGCGGCTCCGCCGCCCTCTCCCAATCTATCTCCGAGGAGAGCAGCCCTTTTTTGGACACCTGCGCTTCGGTAAGCTCGGCGGCGGGGACACAGAAGATATCGGTAATGTCCCCGATGCGCTCATCCTGAAAGACTACCTTCATCTCCGTACCCCTGTTGATCAGGCCCGGCACGAGGATCCCCCGGGTAGTGTAGCAGTTGATGCTCAGCGCCGTGTCGGCGCCCTCGAGCAGGATCCGGCCCCGGCCGAAGGGAACCTGCTTCTGAAAAAGGGAGTTGGCAAAATAGGTGATCGGCGGGGTGGCGATCATTGTGCCGGTATCGGCCATCTCGATCGTCTCCGTGGGAGCAAAATTGCATTCGGGGCAGCGCAGGGCAAAGGGGGGCACCCGAACGATGCCGCAGCTAGTGCAGCGACAGCCGAGGATCTTCCTCTCATCGCGCAGCGCCAGGAAAAACTCGCTGAATTCGCCCATGGAGCGCTGGTAGAAGGTAAACATGGCATCATTCATCACCAGATAATCCTTCCCCTCGATGGAGACTGTATAGCCCCCCTCGTCGGGCACCGCTTCCGGTGGAATTACTTTTTTACTCATCTATTTTCACCTCCGGTTATTTGAAACCCAGCTCCTACTCGCATTCGATGATCATGACCGCGCCGTACTGGGCCACGGTGCTGCCGGTGCCGTGCACCAGCCCCGTCTTCAGCTTGCGGCGAATCAGCTCATTGCGGGCCGACCAGGCAGACATGATATTGCTGGCGCCCACGGCGTGTCCCGAATAGATCAGCCCGCCGCAGGGGTTCAGCAGGAATTCGCCGCCCGGCAGGATCAGGCCCTCTTCAATGAGGTTATCGGCCCGGCCGCGCGGTACAAAACCCATCTCGGCCATGGTGATCTCGAGCTGGTGGACAAAGGCGTCGTGGACCTCGACGACGTCGACCGCTTTGGGCGGATCGGTAATACCGGCCATCTCGTAGGCGCGGTAGGCGGCGAGGTGGTGGGAGATGATCCGGTTCATGATCTTGTGATTCTTGCCGGCGAAGGAATGCTCGTTGGCCTCGCCGAGGCCGGTGATCCAGACCACCGGCTGCCCGGTGCGGCGCGAGATCGCTTTGGCAGTCTCCTCCTCGGCAAGCACCAGCGCCGCCGCACCCTCGGTGTAGACACAGATCTCCAGCTCCTTAAAGGGGTAGACGACGGTGCGGGAGTTGAGCACCTCTTCGGGGGTAACCTGGTCGAACTGGCGCTGGGCATACTCGTTTGTGCGCGCCTGCTCGCTCAAAAGCGACGAGATCTTTGCGGTAACCTCGGGCTTGAGGTCGTCGGGAAACTCATCCATGTAGGCGAGAACCACCTCGGCATAGCTGTCCGCTGCGGTCCAGCCCAGCTTCTGCTCGTAGAAGCTGTCCCCCGACCAGCCGATGGTCTTGATCACCTCGGGGGTGGCGGACATGCTCATGAAGTCGAAGCAGTCGGTAGCCTTCTCCACGCCCAGGACCAGGGCGGTCTTGAAACGGCCCGCTGCGAGATAGGCATGCGCCGCCGACATGGTATAGGCTCCGGTAGCTCCGCCGTTGCTCACCCGCATGCCGAACTTGTTCTGCAGCCCGATGATCCCCTGGAGGGGATGCTCGGGGATGCAGGTGCGCTGAAAGATATCGTTGTAGATCCCATAGAAGGCGGCATCCACCTCGGCGGGCTCCATNCCCGCATCGGCCAGGGCATCTGCGGTAGCCATCTGNGAGAGCTCATAATAAGTTTTTTCATGCCATTTTGTCCGGAAGGGCGTCACCGCCGCCCCNACAATACCCACTCTTTTACCCAATCTTTTCATCCTCCTTTACATTTGATCATGCGATAGCTGGCTTCCCCCTCACCCTNTCCCTNTCCCACAAGGGGAGAGGGGACATNCCAAGGGGCACCAAGTGGCCTCAAGCCCCCCTTCCCTATCCCTCTCCCACTAGGGGAAAGGGGACATACCGAGGGGCACCAAGTGGCCTCAAGCCCCCCTTCCTGAAAGGCCTCCCCCCCTTTCCTAAAGGGGGGGCTGGGGGGGGATTTAACACTAGAGATCGGGCTCAGGCTTTGAGCAACTCCCGGGCGATGACGAGGCGCTGGATCTCAGAGGTGCCCTCGCCGATCTCCATCAGTTTGGCATCACGCAGGTAGCGCTCCACAGGATAATCGGCCGTGTAGCCGTAGCCGCCGTAGATCTGGATCGCCTCCAGGGCCGCCCGCACCGCTGTTTCCGAGGCGTAAAGCTTCGCTATCGCCGCCTCGCGGGTGAAGGGCAGGCCGCTGTCCTTCAGCCAGGCCGCCCGGTAAACCGCCAGGCGCGACAGCTCCACCTCCATGGCCATATCGGCGAGTTTGAACTGGATTGCCTGGAATGCAGAGAGAGGCCGGCCGAACTGATGCCTTTCTTTAGCGTATTCCAGGGCTGCATCCAGCGAAGCCTGCGCAATCCCTACAGAGAGGGCGCCGATACTGATCCTGCCGCCGTCGAGCACGGCCAGGAACTGTTTGAACCCTTCGCCCCGTTTGCCAAGCAGGTTTTCCGCCGGAACACGCACGTCCTCGAGCGCAATCTCGGCCGTATCCGATGCCCGCAAACCCAGTTTCTTGTAGGGAGGGGCAACCTTGTAGCCCGGCGTATCGGTGGGGACGATGAAGGCGCTGATCCCCCGCGTTCCCTGGCCGGGTTCCGTCACTGCGGTAACCACAGCCACACCGGCCTTGCTGGCGTTGGTGATAAAGCATTTGCTGCCGTTGATCACCCACTCTTCTCCTTCAAACACGGCGGTAGTGCGGGTGCCTCCGGCATCGGAACCCGCTTCAGGCTCGGTGAGGCCGAAGGCAGCGAGCATCTCACCGCGGGCGCAGGGAGGCACCCACCTGCTCTTCTGCTCCCCGGTGCCAAAAAGATAGATCGGGCCTGTTCCAATGGAGCAGTGAGCGGCGTAGGTAATCCCCGTGGAGGCGCAGGCACGGGAGATCTCTTCCACAGCGATGGCGTAGGCAAGGTAGCCGTCTCCCGTGCCCCCGCAATCTTCACTGAAGGGAAGCGCAAATAAATCGAGGCGCGCCATCTTCTCAATAATTTCGGCAGGAAATCTCTCTTCCCGATCCAGCTCTGCCGCTACCGGGACAAGCTCTTTCTCAGCGAATTCACGAACCATCTGCCGGATCAACTGCTGCCCTTCGTTGAGCTGAAAATCCATCTACCAACCACCTTTCATCAATTTACCAACAGCGGCGCCAGGGCCGGTCAATCTCTTTCCTGCGTGCGCGCGCAGCTACAGCCCGGTAGTATGGGGAACCCTAGGTAGTTTGGCGAAGCATAGATGTCTTGAACCGGTTGCGGAGCCGGCCGGCACACACCGGGGCCGGGAAAAAGGGAAAGCAGGAGCGTGCGCCGCAGAATTGATCATGTTGGCAGAATAGAGACAATCCGATTATAATACACACTCTTCGCGCAGTCAAGACAGTACTTGGGGGCGGGAATAAAGGTAATATTTTTTATTTACTGTGAGGTTTGGTCATTGCTAGCGCCCCGGGATCGGGATCGCCGGGGCGCTGGCGTGATGGCTAAACGAAGGTTCAAATAATCTTGTCCGCAAAAATGAAACAGCGGGGACGGTCCAGTCCTTGTTGCTGCAGATCCCTTAAACGGCTGGGCAGAATGCAACAGGAACGTACGTCCCCAGCGTTTCATTGCAGTGCTTAGGGTATGGGTACGAAAGAGCCTACCGCTGTCAGCAGGTAGGTGACGATCACGATCGCCTGGAACACCGGGGTGCCCCAGAAACCCATATTCCAACTGTCTATACCGAGAGCGGCCTTGTGCCTGCGGGAACCCCGGAAGGCGGGGATGAGCATGATCACCACGCAGAGGGCGACCCCACCGGCGGCATCGCGCATCAGCTCGAGGAAGCTGCCCAATCCGGCCACGGCGAGGAGCAGCGTCGGTAGGGTCGCCGCCAGCCAGGAGAGCCGCTCCGACCAGCCGGTCCGCTCCTTGATGATCACCACCAGGGCGTAGGAGGCCGACCAGTAGGTGGTGAGGATGGCCAGGGCTATGAAGACGGAGCCCACAATTCTCGCCCAACCGCCGATGGCACTGGTCCAGCCGATGGTCGCCACCTCCGTTACCTCGGGTGAAACAGAGAGGGTAAAGAAGATGAAAGTGACGATAAAGACCAGGTTGATCCCCATCCCCAGCAGCACCGCTTTAGGGATCAGTTTTTTGTTCCAGGAAAGCCCCTCCACCGCCTGGGGCACGGCAAAGGGGGCTGAAAAGCAGAACATGGACATACCGAAAAGCGCAAGGGTAACATTGCCCAGGGGGGCAAAGATAGTGAGCGGTTTGAAGGGTACTGCAAAAGACCCCCCCGCCAGCAGCAACAGGATCACTGCCAGGCCGGCCACAGCATATTTTTCGCTGATGCCCAGCACCTTCAGACCGAAAGCGACAACACCGGCGGCGATAAGGTAAAAAGCGATCTGGCTGACCCAGGGGGGCCAGCCGAGCAGGTCAGTGATGATCTCCCCGGCACCGACGATATAGGCGGCCTGGCTGAACAGAAATATCAGCACCAGCAGTGCAAAAAACAGCCATACCCACAGATTCTCGAAGCGCCCCTTGAAAACATATTTGCGAAAAACCTCCACAACCTGGACACTCTCTCCCTCTCCGCTGCAAAGCTCGGCGATCATCAGGTGCATGAGCAGAGAAAAAAGATATGCAGCAGCCATGATGATGATCACTGCCACCGCACCATTCAGCGAGGCCAGGTAGGGCACCGCCAGGATACCCCCGCCGACGCCGTAGCCGGTGATGATACAGCTTGCCTCGAGCAGCGTAAGCTTCTTTTGCGCTAACATGGGCTTTCCTCCTTTTTTATCTACTGACAATTACTGCATTTGCATACCACTTCCCGGCAGCCTGCCGGGGGGGGCTCCACCACAGCGGAGCTTCTACTTTTGGAGTACGGTATATATTAGCTCTATTCCTACAAATATTCAGGATCACTGCGGCGATCTCCTGCCTAGCAAACCAGTAAAGCAAACCAAAAAATTTACGTCCGGGGCGGCTGCCCCCCCCTTCTGATACCTGGGGTTTTAAAACGGCGCCGGCACACAGTAAAAGGAAAACGTTCTAAAATAGCGAATATACCATAAGGCTCCAGGAGCCAAATAGATGAGGGAGGTATTCCATTGAGAGAGTTTAAAATATGGCCCTGGTCTGTATGCTGCGTCCTCATTGCGCTTATTGCCCTGGTTCTGCTGGGCAGCTCTTACTTCAAGATAGAAGACAAACATGAGGGTTTCGATTACGCCGATAGCATCACCACGGAGCCCACCGCCCCCATGGTGGAGCATGTCTACCTGATCCTGGTGGACGGCCTGAGAGCCGACACCTTTGACAAAATGCCCTTCACGAAAAGTCTGGCCGATCAGGGCAGCTCTGGGATCTTCACCGTCCCCGCGCCCACCTTCTCCCGTCCCGCTTACACGCGGATCATCACCGGCGCCTGCTCGTCAATCAACGGGATCANCTCCAACAACCAGGAGAAAAAACTTTTTGCCCCCACCCTTTTCGACCTGGCCGAAGGGGAGGGGCTGAAGGCCGGTCTTTCGGCCTACAGATGGTATTACGATCTTCTCTACGGCCCTCCCTACCGCACCGGCGAGGAAGATGAAAACAGGCTCATCCGCGATCGTGCACCGCTCAAGTACGGCTACTTTTACGATGACTTTGGCGGCGATTACGACGATGAGGAGATCTTTGCCCGCGGCATCGAGGCGCTTGCGGAAGACAACCCCAACTTTTTACTGGTCCACAGCATGGATGTCGATGAGATGGGCCACCGTCACGGCGGCATCTCCCCCGAATACCTCGATGCTGCTTTGCTCAATGACCGCTGCATCGAGGAGTTTGTGAACCAGATCCCCGCGCCTGAGGAAAGCGTGATCATCATTACCGGCGATCACGGCCATATCGACAGCGGCGGGCACGGGGGGCTGGAGAAAGAAGCAGCGGAAGTCAAAGTAGCCTTTTACGGCAAAGGCGTGGCCCCGGGAGAGCTGCCCGATGGTTATACCCAGCTCGATCTGGCACCCACCATCGCCGCGCTGCTGGGGCTGCCCTTCACCAGTTACATGGAGGGGCGCATCGTCGCCGAGGCCTTCGATTGGCCTGCAGAGACGATGGCACAAAAGGCGGCGCTGCTCGGCGAGACCCAGCGGCCGCTGCTCCGGGAGTTGGGTGAACGCTTTAGCGCAGAGCCTACCGACAATGACGATGGACGGGCCTTGGAGCGGCTCGCCCGGACGGTGAATCGCCGCTGGATCGCCCTGCGGGGTGCCCTGGCNCTGGTCTTCCTGCTGGCGGCCTTCCTGTGNGTCAGGCGGCTGCTGCGCAAACGGCTTTACGCCGGCGANGATGTTGCGGAAAGAAAANGCCATCTCTACATCTCCCTGGCGGCGACGGTGCTCTCGCTGGCGGTCTACTCCGCCACGCTCTATCTATACGGTTTCGGTTACAGCTACAGCTATATCAACCAGATGAGCGATCTGGGCCGGGTTCCCCTGGCCGGGTTGACCGCTTTCGCTGTCTTTATCGCAGTGCTTCTACTGGGCAGAGTGAATCTGCGGGGTTTTGTTGCCGCCGGCATCTGCCTGCTCGGCGCTACCGTTCTCATCGCCACCGCTGCGGGCATCCTCCAGGGCGGCGTCAAGTTCTTGCTGCCGCAGGTCACCTTTTACATGATCTATATGCTCACCCTGGCCCAGCTGGTGGTCTATGGCCTTCTCTGCGCCATCACTGGCGTGATCATGGCGCCGGCGGAACGGCGGCGCCGCAAAACCGCTGTGGGCGGCTGAACCAGACCCGCACCGGGGCCGAATCTGGCCCCGGTGCTTCGTTGCATGTAATCCGGTCGTTTAATTAAAGAAACTTATTTTGCACAGGAAGGACGTTTTAATCATGCCCATGGCTGCTTTGATCTGTTTCTATCTTCTCTTTCCCGCACTGGTGCTCTATCTCTGCTACCGTTACCCGCCGGTCAACACCATCGGAGCGGTGATCATCTGTTACCTTGCGGGGATGCTGGTGGGTAACTTTTTCATCCTGCCCGAAGCGATGGTGGAGCTGCAGGACCTGCTCAGCTCGGCCTCTGTGGCTCTGGCGCTGCCGCTGCTGCTCTTCTCAATGGATGTGAGGGCGTGGTCGCGCCTGGCCGGCAAGGCCACCCTGAGCATGCTCCTGGCGACGCTCGCCATCATCGTCGTGGCCGTTGGAGGCTTCCTGATCATTCGCGACCAGACCCCCCACGCCTGGCAGCTGGGCGGCATGGCCGTGGGGCTCTATACCGGAGGCACCCCGAACCTGGCGGCAATCAAGACAGCGCTACATGTAGATTCCCACGTCTATATCACCATGCATACCTATGATACGGTGATCTCGCTTATCTATATCCTCTTCTTCTGCTCTATCGCGCAGAGGCTGTTCAACCTTTTCCTCCCCAAATTTGAAAGCAGAAGTTGCGCCGGCAGCGAAGGCAAGACCGCCGAGACGGAGGCCATCGATTCTTATACCGGCATCTTCAACCGCGAGACGCTGCTCCCCCTGCTGGGGGCTTTCGGTTTAGCCGCTTTGGTGCTCGGCGCCTCCCTGGCCCTGTCCGGGCTCTTCCCGGAGGCCCACGGTGACGCCGTCACCATCCTGACCATCACTACCCTGGGGATCGCCTGCTCCTTCATTCCCGGGATCAGGGCAATCAGGAAGACTTTTCAAGCCGGGATGTACCTTATCTACATCTTCTGCCTCGTCGTCGGCTCCATGGCCAACCTGAAGGAGCTGTTCACCCGGGTGAACTGGACCATCCTGGTCTTTGTCATCTTCTGCATCTTCGGCTCGTTGCTGCTCCATGCTCTGCTCTGCCGGATCTTTAAGATCGATACCGACACCATGATTATCACCTCCACCTCGGCGATCTGCTCGCCGCCCTTTGTCCCCGTCGTGGCCAACGCCCTGAAGAACAGGGAGATCATCCTTTCCGGCCTCTATACCGGGATTATCGGCTACGCCATCGGCAATTACCTGGGTATCTCGATCTCCTATCTCCTAAAGACGCTGTTTTAAAAAACTTATTTAACTGGCAAAGGAGGCCACTAAAATGAAAATACCCGAAAAAGGACTGGCCCGCGATCAAGTTTTGGAGATGCTTCGTGAGTATAAGGAAGGCGATGTTAATTACCAGGACTCGAAAACCTGGAGCCTAGTCTATTATCTGGGAGAAGAGCACACCCGCTTTCTCACTGAGGCTTACAACACCTTTATCTCCGAAAATGCGCTCAACCCGATGGCCTTCAAGAGCCTGAAACGCTTCGAGCACGAGGTAGTGCGGATGAGCGCGGATCTGTTGGGTGGAGATGACAACACGGTGGGGGTGATGACCTCAGGGGGAACGGAAAGCTGCCTGCTGCCGGTGATGACCTACCGCGATAGAGCCGCCGGAAGGGGGCTGTTCCGCTCAAAAAAGCCGGAGATGATCGCCCCGCAATCGATTCATGTAGCCTGGGAAAAGGCGGCCCGCTATTTTGGCGTGAAGATGGTCCACGCCCCCCTGCGCAGGGATATGCGGGTTGATGTCGACGCGGTGAGAAAGAGGATCAACCGCAACACCATCCTCATCGTCGGCTCGGCGCCCTCCTACCCTCACGGGGTTATTGACCCTATTGTTGAACTGGGTACGGTGGCCCGGGAACACAATCTACCCTTTCATGTAGACAGCTGCCTGGGCGGTTTTNTGCTCCCCTTTGTGGAGAGGCTNGGCTATGAGATTCCAACCTTCGACTTCAGAGTTCCCGGCGTCACCTCTATCTCGGCGGACATCCATAAGTACGGATACAGCGCCAAGGGGGCCTCGGTACTGCTCTACCGCAATATGGACTACCTAAAACACCAGTTTTTCGTCCATGAAAGCTGGCCTGGCGGTGTCTTCATCTCGCCGGCCCTGCTCGGCACCCGCCCCGGCGGTGCCATCGCTGCGGCCTGGGCCTCGCTGAAAGCCATCGGCATGGACGGCTATCTCGACCTGGCCCGCAGGGTGATGGAGACAACGGCGGCGCTGCAGGAAGGGATCCGCTCCATCCCCGGGCTGGAGATCGTGAGCAACCCCGAGATGAGCGTATTCGCCTACCGCTCCACTGAGAAAAAGGCGGATATCTTCGCCATAGGCGATCAGATGGAGGAACGCGGCTGGCAGGTAGACCGGCTGCAGCGCCCCGAAGCGCTGCACGCCATGGTTACACCGCTCCATGAACGAATCGTCGATGAGTTTGTTGCCGATCTGAAGGAATCGGTAAAGCGCGTCATCGCCGATCCCTCCCTGGCGAAAAAGGGGAACGCCGCACTCTACGGGATGATCGCCAAGGTGCCGCTACGAGGTATGGTTAAGAAAGAGGTCCTCAAGATGATGGAGCAGATCTACGGGCCGGAGATGAAAATGCCGTACTAGTTTTCAAGAAGGTTCTATAACACAGTCCACACAGCGGGGCTGCCGCAGGCAGCCCCAAATTATTTGAAAGTTGACGTTGCCCCCGCCATATACAAGATATCAGATATATTGTAGAACATAAGGCCAAAAACGAAATAGACGCAAGAGTGATCTACTTAGAATTTAAGACCGCAAACTATTGACAATCAATCTGGAATATTGGTATAATTCTGAATGTACCCCTATGTTTCCCGCCAGCCGGAGCCTCCCCCTCAACGGATCGCTTCCGGCCCGCTGGCGATCAAATTTAGCGAAGGGAGAATAAGATGAAAGCGGAAGATGTTAAAAAAATTGCTGTGATCGGTGCCGGTGATATGGGGCACGGGATCACCGCCGCCTTCCTGATGGGCGGCTTCGCTGTGGCCATGAGGGATATCGAGCAGGAGTATGTCGACAGGGGTGTGGCCGGTATCAAGCGGAGTTTTGACAGGTTTAAAAGCCGGGGGAAATTGAGCGAAGAAGCCTACGCCGGTGCCCTGGCACGCCTAAGCACCACAGTCGATCTCGCTGAGGCGGTGAAAGAGGCCGATTTCGTCATCGAAGCGATACCGGAAAAGCTGGAGCTGAAGCAGAGCGTCTTCGCCGATCTGGATAAACATGCGCCGGAAAAAGCGATCCTCGCAACCAACACCTCCAATATCAGTATAACCGATATCGCTTCCGCCACCAAAAGAGCGGATCGGGTCATCGGCTATCACTTCTTCAACCCGGCGGTCCTGATGAAACTGGTCGAGGTAATCAGNGGCGANCANAGCAGCGATGAATCGATCCAGCTGGGTTACGATCTGGCCAAGAAAATAGGCAAGGTCCCCGTGGTGGTGCAAAAAGATTCCCCCGGATTTATCTACAACCGGGTCAACGAGCCCACACTNCTCCTGCTGTCGAAAATNTTGGAGNCGGGAAGCCCCACTCCGGAGGAATTCGACGCAGCTTTCAAGCCGATCATGCCCATGGCCCCCTTTGAGCTGATGGATTATGTGGGCATCGATATCGCCGTGCATGGGCTGAACTATTTTGCCGAGGTCGTCTCCGAAGAGTATAAACCCTCGCCCGCCCTGGAAGCATACCTGGAATCGGGGAATCTGGGCAAGAAAACAGGCAAGGGCTTCTATGACTGGTCGGAGGGAAGGCCGCAGATCGATCTCTCCAAAGCCACCACCGAGTATGATCCCAACCATCTTGTGGCCCTGCAACTCAATGAGGCAACAAAGCTTCTCGAGGAAGGCGTGGCCGAAGATGCCGCGCAGATCGATCTGGCTATGGCCAGCGGTGGCGGAGCGCCCGTCGGGCCATTTGCTCTGGGAGAGGGGATCGGTTACTCTGTTCTCCTAGAAAAGCTGGAGGAGATCCACAAGAAATTCCCCCTTGATATCTTCAAGGCGACGAAAACATTTAAGGATAAAGCCGCCGGATCCTGAGTGAGAGCGAGCCCTTTGCCCCTTTTTCCCCCGATCTGCACCCCACTCGCGGGCAGATCGGGGGATTCTTATGGTCCTCTATAATTTAAAAATAGAATATTAACTATTGATTTTTAATATCGATCAAGTTAGACTGATAGCAACAACATATAAAATTGTCAATCTGAAAGAAGGTGCAGTATAGATGGCTGTAAAGAGATGTCCCGAATGCGGCGCAACCTATTCGGATCGCCACCGGAGCTGCCCCCGTTGCGACTTTTTTCGCCACCGAAAACACTCCCGGCTTAAAGCCTGTACCGGCGTGAGGTACCCCTGCACGCACAGCTGCCATCCCTGCTATTTCGAGGAGGTATACAGGAATAATCCAGAACCCTAGCGGGACACCGGGGACGTACCTTGTTGTCCCACCTGTAGTTGTTGGATAACCGGTATCTGTTGAAAGCATGGGGGGCTGCCCTTTGGGGCAGCCCCCTACTTATATAAAGGTCAGGTACCGCAATCAGTTTGCCGCCGGAAGCGGCTCACCGGTATGCTTTTCAATCTTCACGGCGCAGACCTTATACTCTCCCGTCTTGGCGATGGGGTCAAAGACGGCGTTAGTGAGCTCGTTTGCCGGCGATTCTTTGTAATGGAAGGTCATGAAGATAACGCCGGGCGAGACCTTATCCGTCACCCTGATCCTGGTCACCACAGAGCCACGGCGCGAGGTAACCCTGATCTGATCATCATCCCCCACGCCTATTTTCTCGGCATCAACGGGGTTGATCTCAGCGCGCTCNTAGGGATCAAGGGTCAGGAGACTATCCGAATAGCGGGTCATTACATTGTAGTGAATCAATTTGCGACCCGTAGTCAGCAGGATGGGATACTCTTCGTCGGGAAGCTCCTCGGCGGGCTTGTATTCGATCCCCTGCAGCAGCCCCTTGCCCCGGGGGAAGGTTCCCTTATGCAGGTACCTGGTGCCCGGGTGATCGAGCGTGGGGCAGGGCCACTGCAGCCCCACCTTTTCGATACGCTCGTAGGTGATCCCGCCGTAGCTCGGCGTCAAGCGCCGGATCTCTTCCATAATCTCCGCTGGGCTGTCGTAGTGCATTTCGTAACCCATCCGCCCGGAAAGATCGCAGAGAATCTCCCAGTCCGCGCGCGCCTCGCCTGGCGGCGGCACCGCCCTGCGGACGCGCTGAACCCGCCGCTCTGTATTGGTAAAAGTGCCATCCTTCTCGGCGTAGCAGGCCGCCGGCAGAAAGACATCGGCATAGAGGGCGCTTTCGCTGAGGAAAAGATCCTGCGCCACCAAAAATTCAAGATTGGCCAGCGCCTTGCGGACATGGTTGGCATCGGGATCCGTCAGCACAGGATCCTCGCCCATGATATACATGGCTTTTACTTTTCCGGAGGCGGCTCCCTCGAGCATATCAGGGATAGTCAAGCCCTTCGCCGTGCCCAACTTGCGTCCCCAGGCCTCCTCGAACTTCTTAAGGGAATCGGGGTTGGCCACAGCCTGGTAGCCGGAGAATACGTTGGGCAAAGCACCCATATCGCAGGCGCCCTGCACATTGTTTTGGCCGCGCAGCGGGTTTACACCGGCGCTCTCCACCCCCATATGACCGTCACCATGGCCAGGTTGGCCAGGCTCATCACGTTGGCGGTACCGGTGGTATGCTCGGTGATCCCCAGGGTGTAGAAGATGCCGGCCTTCTCAGTTTTGGCGTAAAGTTCGGCCGCGGCGTACATCTGCTCCACGGGAACGCCCGATATTTTGCTGGCCCGCTCCGGCGGATAATCTTTCACGACAGCCCACAGATCATCGTAGCCCTCGCAGCGTTCCTCGATATAAGCGTGATCAGCCCAGCCCTCGGTGATGATGATATGGATCAGGCCGTTGATCAGCGCGATATCGGTGCCGGGAGTAAGCCGCATCCAGATCGTGGAATGCTCGGCCAGTTCGGTCTCGCGGGGGTCAACAACGATCAGCTTCGCTCCCCGAACCGTGGCCGCCCGCTTCATCTTGTTACCGATGATCGGATGGGCTTCGGTAGCATTAGAACCGATAATGAAAAGAACCTCATTAAATTCAATTTCGCCGATGGAATTTGTCATCGCCCCGCTACCAAAAGAGGTGGCCAGACCGGCCACAGTGGGGGCGTGTCACGTACGAGCGCAGTGATCGACATTGTTGGTGCCGACAGCTGTGCGCATAAACTTCTGCATCAGGAAGTTCTCTTCGTTGGTGCAGCGGGCCGAGCTCAGGGCAGCGATGGCATCGCTNCCGTCGCGGTCGATGATCTCCTTGAACCGGGAGGCTACCTCTTCAAGGGCTTCTTCCCAGCTCGCNTCGACGAATTCGCCATCCCGCTTGATCAGGGGAGTGGTGATCCTTTCGGGGCTGTAGAGCAGATCTTTGTGGAAGCGCCCTTTCACGCAGAGCGACCGGCCGTTGACCGGCGCCTCGGGGGTCGCCGTCACCCCGATCACCCGCTCCTCTTTGACATTGAGGTCAAAATTGCAGCCCACACCGCAGAAGGGGCAGGTCGTCCTGACCTTGGAAACCTCCCAGGGCCTGGTCCCCTTAAATTGCTTGTTGATCAGAGCGCCGGTAGGGCATACACCGACACACTGGCCGCAAAAGCGGCAGATATCCGTGTTGAGCGGCAGATCGTAGGGCGTGGTCACCCGCGTGTAGAAACCGCGATCGACAAAATCTATGGTCCCGGTAACCTGGATATCATGGCAGACCTGCACGCACTTGCCGCAGAGGATGCATTTGTTGGGATCGCGCTCGATGAGGTGATTACCCCGATCGATCTCCACCTCTCGCCTCTCCCCGGTATATGGGCTTTCCTTTACCCCGTAGCGATAGCAGTAATCCTGCAGGCGACAGTCGCCTGTTTTTTCGCAGATGATACATTCACTNGGGTGATTCGCCAGCAGAAGCTCCAGGATCATGCGGCGNGCTTTGACCACACGCTCCGATTCCGTCCAGACGACCATCCCCGGATTTACCGGCGTGGAGCAAGCCGTCTGCAGATTTCGCGCACCCTCAACCTCGACAACGCACATGCGACAGCCCCCAAAAACAGTCAGATCTTTGTCGTAACACAGGTTCGGTATATCTATACCGATATTTTGGGCAGCCTCCAGGATGGTGGTTCCCGCCGGAACGTTAACCGCCTTCCCATCAATGGTGAGATCAACCATACCCTCTTCAACTCCCCTGTCCTATTTTTACAAAATCAGAAAACAAACCGGTTAGCTGCAACCCCGCTGCCTTTCCTGGTGTAGTTCTCAATCAGATCAGTAGCAGAATCCAAAAATAGTGGTGCAGTATATCTATTTGACAGCGTCAGATCTTTTTCCTGCCGGAGGGTATTTCAAATTATGAAAAAATAGCGTAGCCCGCGGGGATAGGCCCGTAATGGGACAACAAGGTACGTCCCTGTTGTCCCGTGGGGCCCGGATAGATAATAGTGATTAAAGTGATTAAAGTGATCAAAATAATTAAAAGGATCGGGTGACAAGCTCGGTATATTGCTCTTCGGTGAGTTCACAGTGGTAGAAGAGCTTGTAGTACCTCGCTGTCTCGGCGTAGCCGTCGTATGCGGCTTCAGCGGGATAGAGCAGCTTCGTCAGCCAGACCATCCCCATGTAGCGGTTCACCGAAGGCGGAAAACCCATCCAGTTATACGGACCCGCCGGTACTTCATAATAGCGGCCCTCTTTCACGGCCGTGAGCTCCTGCCACTTTGTGTCGCCCGCCACGGTGTCGTAGATGCTGTCGGGGCCGAAGATGATCACCTCGGGATCCCAGAGGAGGATCTGTTCCAGGTCGACGGCGTTATCTGTGCCCTTACTGGCAATGTCCTCCACCACGGCCACATTGTCGCTGACTAGATCGACAATCTCGGCATGGAAGGAGCCCCGGGGGATCACATTGAGCCCCTTATCNCCGGTGCAGTAGAGCAGCTTTGCCGCTCCCGCCTCTCCCGCCGCCGCGGCGATCTCCTGCGTCCGGCTGTAGACCTCTTCACAGTAGTCGGCGAGCACGGCGGCTTCTTCTTCCATACCCAAGAGCTCGCCCAGGATCCGGTATGCTTCACCCATCGTCTCCAGCGTCGCTGTAATATGGACAGCGGGGATATCGACTTTTGCGCTGATCCCGTCCAGATCATCGGCGATAGAGGGCTTCGGCTCGCCCACATCGATGATCAGCTGGGGATCGACCCTGGCGATCTCTTCAAGATTGTGATCGCCCTTGCCGCCGTAAAATTGCCCCAGCACCGGAAGATTGTAATACTGCTCATCGAGATATTCTGCAGCGTCAGGGCTCCATCTTTCAGCGAGACCCACCAGTTTGTCGGGAGCCAGCGATAGAAGGACAATCTGGGCCATAGTCCCCGAGGGAACGATGCGGGTGATCTCGGCGGGAACCTCCACCTCGCGCCCCACGGAATCGGTGAAGGCGACTTTTTCCTGCCCGGCAGCGGGGTCGCCGGCGGGATCACCGCCGCAGCCCCCGATGAGCAGCAACGCAGCGATCAGGGACAGAGTAAGCACAGCGGCGGCCGCAACAGTTTTACGTCTAAACATGTAACTCTACCTCCTCTTTATAGATTGGATACAAGGCTTGCCGCAGCGGCCTTGTCAGCTATATGCTTGGGGATGCAGACCCTTACCCGGTCATAGTAGAGGCTTTCCATCTTCACCCTCATCCCATAGAGGGCATAGATCAGCTCTTCGCTGAAAACCTCCTCCGGCGGCCCGCAGCCCAGGACCGCCCCGTCCTTTAGGGCGAGGACGCGATCGGAAAACATGAACGCCAGATCGGGGCTATGGGTCGATTGGATAATCGTGTAGCCCTCGCTGACGAGCGATTTAACCTCAGTGAGGACGCGGACCTGGTTGCCGTAGTCCAAGTTCGAAGTCGGTTCATCCATCACCAGAATCGGCGATTCCTGGACCAGCGCCCGCGCTAGCAGGACCAGCTGCTGCTCGCCGCTGCTGATGCGGGTGAATCCGCGCTCTTTAAGCTGGGCGATCCCCAGCCTCTCCAGAGCTGCATCGACCAGCTTTGCCTGCTCCCTGCCGGGGCGGGAGAAAGCGGATACGTGCACCGATGTCCCCATAAGCACCATATCGAAGACGCTGTAATTGAAGGAGGGGTAGTGAAACTGGGGAACATAGGCGATCAATCTGGCCATCTCCGCCGCCCCCAGGCCCTTAATATCAGTACCGCCCAGCAAGATCTGCCCCCGGTAGCCCCTGAGCAGGCCAAGGATACAGCGGAACAGCGTTGTTTTACCCACCCCGTTGGGGCCGAGGACAGATAGAAGCTCGCCGCCCCGGGCGGTAAAACTTATCTCCTTGAGGACCCGGTTCTGTCCAAAATTGAAGCTGAGATCGTTTACTGTAATGCTCACGAATATTCCCCTCTCCTGGTCATTAAATAGATAAAAAAGGGTGCCCCGATAAAGGCGGTGAGGATGCCCAGGGGGATCTCCGCAGTGAGAAGATTGCGGGAGACATTGTCCACCAGCAGCATGAAGATGGCGCCGCTGAGCACCGAAGCGGGCAGGAGGTGGTGATAGTTGTTCCCCACTATTTTTCTGGCCACATGGGGGATCACCAGCCCGACCCATCCGATCATGCCGCTCACCGCCACACTGGCTGCCGTGGTCAGGGTGGAGCAGATAATAACGGTGAGCCTGATCCGGTTGACATTGATCCCCATGGCCCTGGATTCATCGTCGCCCATGGTCAGCACATTCATCCGCCATCTCAAAAGCAGCAGAGGGAGAAGCCCCAGGGTCATCGGGATAAGGGCAAATTTTATCTCACGGCTCCCGGCTCCGGCGAGACTGCCCATGAGCCAGTAGATGATCGCCGGGAGCTGATCGGTGGGATCGGCCACGAGCTTGACCAGGGAGGTGGCCGCCGAAAAAAGAGAGCCCACCACGATCCCCGACAGGATCAGCCCGAGGATACTCTTTCCCTTGATCTTTTTGCTGAAATAGTAGACCAGGAACACCGTTAACAGGCTGAAAATGAAGGCGCTGAGGGTAATCGTAAAGCTGCTACAGCGATTCAGGATCGCCAGCGCGGCGCCGAAAGCGGCCCCCGCCGAGGCCCCCAGGATATCAGGCGCGGCCATCGGATTCTGAAAGACCCCCTGGTAAGCCGCCCCTGTGGCCGAGAGGCAGGCGCCCACCAGGCAGGCCAGGATAATGCGGGGGAAGCGGATATTGAGCAGCACCGNCTCCGTCCGATCAGCCCAGAATTGCTCCAGGGGGTAGATCTTTGAAAACGCTATCCCCAGAACTTCCCCAGCAGAGACGGGATAGCGTCCCAGCCCGAAGGAAAGCACGACGATCACCAGGAGCANGATACCCAGGCCAGCAACGATAAAAGTATTTCCCCGATCGCGTTCCATATTGTTCTCACCTGTCCACTTCAAGATCGCTCGCCGGACTGCAAAGAAAATAAAAATAACCGGCACACCCCAATTTTGAGTGCAACCGGCTACAGTAGAGCCATTGTCGGTTTCACTCCTTTCCAAAGCGGGGGGAGGCGCGGCAGTTTGCCGCCGCACCCTGGCGGCCGCCACACCATGCTGCTAACAGTTTAGGCATGACGGCTCGGAGTGTTTTAACCGGGCGTCTCTTACCCGATAAAACAATCATTATATAGACAAAACTATTCTACATTATTTTCGCGGTTTTGCTTCAATACCCTTCTTTAAAGTATAAATTCACTCTCTACAATGTATACATCTGGTAACCGGTGCGTTTGAACCCCTTTTCCTGCGCCACCAGATCGAGATGAAGGGTGGACCAGTCGGCCAGGGCGACACCTTCCTCACCCTCGCCGGTATAGGTCTTCAGATATGCGCCGCACCTGTCGCAGGTGTCGATGCGCAAGGACGGCTCATCATCCAAACCGATTATATTCAGCTGCTTCTGCTCCGTATTGCCGCAAAAGGGGCAGCCGATGCGCTGGTAGCTCCAGCTCATAGCGCAGCAGCTGCAGAGAAGGTTACGCTCCCGGCCCTTCCCCTTTCCGGGGCGGACCAGGTGCCCCATGGCCGGCAGTTGACCGCAAAGAGGGCAATAACCCCTCCGCCAGTGCAACTGCCCTTCCAGCAGCGCCGCCAGCTGCCCCTGCAGGGGTTTCAGGGCGCCGGAGAGGGCCTTCCAGGCGAGAAAGATGACAAACCCCTCATCCGCTTCCCCGAGGTCAGCATTACTGCTCCCCGGGGCGGCGCTCTCCAGCACGGCAGAGATCACCCGCCGCGCCAGATCGTCCTCTTTTTCAAAAGCGTTCCCGGCCTGCCGGGCGCTGAGGTTGATCTTTTCCGTCAGAGGCGCCTTCGCCAGCACTCCTGCCATCTTCTCCAGAAGCGCCGCTGCCTTTTCCAGGATAGCCCCGTCGACCTGCTCTCCCCGCAACAGGGGGATCCCCTTCTGCAGCTCTTCCAGCACGCCTTTCCTGCCGGAAAGATCGGGAGCGGCTTCGGATTCCGGGGAGGCGCTCTCTTCTTCCACTGTAGCCAAAATTACGTGTAATTTTGCTATCTCTTCGAGGTAGGGACGTTTTTTTACCCACGCTTCTATCTCTGCTGCTCTATCATCCAATTCGAATTCGAACCTCCTCCGCTCATAGCATCACCGGGGAGGGGCCCGGTCAGGACCCCTCCCCGGATTCGTCCGGTTCTACCATCATCTTGCTGCAAAACCACTAAATACTAGGCTCTGGTGATATCGACGAGGCAGGCTTTCGTCTCCTGAATGGAGGTGTTCGGATCGCCCGCATCGATAGTCAGATAATTCGTGCTGGGCTTGCGGCTCAGCGCCTTGTGGCCCCAGTTGTAGGGCATCCAGACCACCTCGATATCCTCACCGTTGATCAACATCGTCTCCATCCGCGGGGTGACGTAAGCCTTCACCCTGATCTCGCCGCGGGCCGAGCGCACCTTGACCCAGTCACCGCTCGCAACCCCGAGCGTTGCAGCTAGGTTCTCCGACATCTCCACCACCGGCTCAGGGTACATCTCGTTAAGCCAGGGGATATTGCGGGTCACCGACCCGGCGCACCAGTGCTCGGCCAGGCTGGAGGTCATCAGGACATAGGGGAACTCCGTTCTATCCCCCACGGGCTGCATCGATTCGACGCGNGGATATTTCACGCAGGGGTTGTACGGCACTTCGGGATGCAAGATATTATCGACGGGACTCTCCACAGGCTCGTAAAATTCCGGGAGAGGACCGTCCGCCGGGGTGGAAGAGGAATCCCGCGGCAGATCAGAGTCGGGATTGGGATCCTTATAAGTGGCTGCCAACAGGCGTCCCACCCCTTCACCGGACATCCGGAAAGGCCGCTGCCCGCTGGGGGTATCCGGCCCTTCCTCGGCGTTGGGCACATCGGGGGTGTCGTAACCGGTCCACCGGCCCGCT
>JGI24707J26582_10001061_pt1 | contig 21881 bp, 19 predicted proteins | sample BioPla1DNA1_FD_26582 | JGI IMG/M metagenome (IMG submission 26582)
CACCATTAGTTGATTTAACAACATTCCAATTAGTTAACTTAACACTACCTGCTTGCATTGTATTGCCAGTAGTTGCAACTATCATGTTAATTCTTTGAACATATAACAAATCTGCAATTGGGGAATTATTAACCCAATCAGTATCTGCTGATTTCCATTCATCTTCTTGTGGGTTATAAACAACATCCTTTGTTTCCCCTGCTGGAATAATAGTCTCTAGGCTTTCCCACCAATTCCAGTCACTTCCTGTGCATAGTGCAAAAGAATATGCTATATCAAAGTCGTTTGGATTCTCGATTGAAAAACTAACAGATTCATATTCAGTCCAATCTTCCTCAGGTGAACCGTCATTACTAAATCCAGCTACGCTGTCATGTTCGTCACTTGGATTAATGTTAAATGAAACTACTAATTCCTCAGAGGAATTGCTTACTGAAGTTGTAGCAGTTTGGTACCCTTCTGTTTTAGTCCAATTATATCCTCCGAATCCGTTTGCAACTGCATTTACTGAGGTCATGAGACTTGTACTTATTAGCGATACAAGCATTATTAATGACATAAATATCGCTGACATTTTTTTAGACATATAAAAACTCCTTTTCATTATTATATATATTTTATTATATCATTTATTAGAGTTTTGTCAACATTTTATTTACACAATTATAGATTATCAACAAAATATAGTGGTAACCCGTTAACTTATTTTAATGTTTTTGAATAAGAATAGGCAAGAAATATTAACTTTTCGTGAATAATGTTACTATTTTATAAACAGTTCTGTTTTTTAAATGATTTTTATTGATTTATGCGAATTTTATGTTATAATTTAATAAAATGCATAAAATTAGTAGACCATTAAATTAAGGAGAATGCTATAATGAAAGTTTTATTTATTGGCGGTACTGGCATTATAAGTTCTGCAATTTCTAAACAGTTAATAAATGAAGGATGTGAGTTGTACCTCCTAAATAGAGGAAACCATAACAATGTATTGCCCAAAGGGGCGATTAACCTTGAATGTGATATAAATGATGAAACAAAAGTATTTGAAATAATTAAGGATATGAACTTTGATGTTGTTGCTGATTTTATTGCCTTTGTACCATCNCAAATTGAACGTGATTATCGATTATTCAGCGATAAAACTAAACAATATATCTTTATTAGTTCTGCNTCTGTTTACCAAAAGCCACCTTCCAATTATATAATAAATGAGGGGACTACACTGTCTAATCCATATTGGGATTACTCAATGAATAAAATAGCCTGCGAAGAAAAATTATTACAAATGCACAGGAAAACAGGATTTCCTATCACAATTGTTAGGCCAAGTCATACCTATTCTGAGATATATATACCCCTGGCTGTTCATGGTAATAATGGCAGTTGGCAAGTCATAGAACGTATGCTTAAAGGCAAACCAGTTATAATTCATGGCGATGGCACATCACTATGGACTTTAACACATAACTCTGATTTTGCAAAAGCATTTATTNGGCTTATGAGTAATCCTCATGCTATCGGGGAAACAGTTCATATAACATCGGATGAGGTGCTTACATGGAACCAAATTTATGCTAGTATCGCTAATGCTTTGGGGGTTACATTAAATTCTGTTCATATTTCATCTGAATATCTAGATATGTGTACTAAGGGTAATTTAAAAGGTAGTTTAATCGGTGATAAATCAAATTCAATAGTATTTGATAATAGTAAGATAAAAAGTCTTGTTCCAAACTTCACTGCTACAAAAAGATTCGATCAGGGAATAAAAGAAACCTTGGATTACATTTTTGCTCATCCTGAATTACAGATTGCTGATCCTGAATTTGATAAATGGTGTGATATTGTCATTAGTGAATTTGACAAAGCCATAATCAATATAAAAGAGAAACTCTCATGATGGCGGAAAATATGAAGGATTATTATGGAGATGAACTTAAAACTTTCATCATAGAGATAGAGTTAAATCATGAAACAAGATATGTTCGTACAAAAAAAGTCGCTATTTATTCTAAGGAAATTGCTAGGAAGTTTGCCCATAAAAAATCTGCTAAACGTTTCTTTAAGGGTTCTGTATTTGATGAATTAAATTGCAATTGGCGTGTGGTTGAACTCAAACCTGAAGAAAATAGTTTGTTTTAAGACGTATGAGGACCCTTTAATAAAATAGAGAGCCTCCGCCAATAAATTCTCGTACTAGGGACATATTATCAATAATGTCTGTAGGAATTGAATTAACTTCTGATAAAAGTTGGATAAGCATTCTGCAATCTTCTGTATTTTGATATTCTCTTTGCACCCCTAATAAATCATTAAGTAAGATATTTTTATACGCAGATGGCTCATATGATATAAACGTATCAATATCAAAGTTTGCCCTTTTCTTATAAGGCATAATATANAAATCNTCTCCCCTAGATACGCTTTTGAACATATCAAATACCTCTTCGAGTCTNCTGCCNCGAAACATTTTGTCCCTTATAAGCCTTCTCATTAGGCGGATTGCCNTTGGGTGTATTACTGTCCCATCATTACATTTTACACGTGTCCTCACACTAACATAAACCTTTATTGTATAATCTGAAACATCTTCCCCTATTACATATGGGTTTAACGCATGGATACCCTCTATTAAGATTACATGACCTTTTTCTCGTCTAAACGGTACTGAAGATGCTCTCATCTGTGTTTTAAAATCAAATATCGGAATATCTATAGGTTCACGATCTATCAGCTTTTTTATATGATCATGCAATAGCTCAATATCTAGCCTCCTTGGCGATTCTAAATCAATCTTACCACACTCATCAAAAGGCATGTTCTTAGCATTCTTAGGTAAGAAGTAATTATCTAANGATATTGTTTTTGCCTTATGCCCAGCATCTGTAAGTCTTTTCTCAATTATTAGTGAGGATGTCGTCTTTCCTGAACCAGATGGACCTGATACTAAAATCACTGGCTTTTCATGGTCTTCAAGCATTATTTTTTTTGCAATATTATTTAATCTGTTGTGATAATTATTTTCTACCTTTCTTATAAACTCGTCCCTATTCTCACTGATATTTTTATTAATTTCTTTTGTTGAAATATATTCCAATTACTATTCCCTCCCTGTTTATTTAACATGCTCATCTTATTATAATAAATATACACATAAATAACAATAGGTAGACCATTTTATTTTTTAGTTAGTCAGAATTGTTACATATAATATCTTATTATTGTCCATAATATAAATAAATTATAAGGATAGGTGATTTTAATGTTTAATTTAAAAGTTGCAAAAGTCAAAGGTTATGAGATTATAGATTCCAGAGGGAATCCTACAGTACGGGCTGAGGTAATTCTTTCAAGTGGTGCTATGGGAGCTGCTAGTGTCCCTTCTGGTGCATCTACCGGTATGTTTGAAGCACATGAATTGCGCGATGTTAATTCTAATCGTTATTATGGCAAGGGTGTAATTGAGGCNGTAAATAATATTAATAATATAATAAATCCTGCCCTTAATGAATTTAATTCCATTGAACAATCAAAAATTGATGATTTATTAATTCAGCTTGATGGAACTGAAAATAAATCAAAACTNGGTGCAAATGCTATCTTAGCAGTATCCTTNGCTGTTGCCAAAGCTGCAGCAAGACATTATCGCCTTCCATTATATAAATATCTAGGTGGAGTTAATGCTAATACAACACCTGTTCCCATGATGAATATTCTTAATGGGGGTGCTCACGCTTCAAATAATATAGATATCCAAGAATTTATGATTATGCCTATTGGTGCTGAATCATTCAGCGAAGCTTTAAGGATGGGTACTGAGATATATCATAGCTTGAGCATCATCCTTAAAGAAAAGGAACTTTCTACCACTGTTGGTGACGAGGGTGGTTTTGCTCCAAACTTAAACTCTGATGAGGAAGCTATTCAGTATATTTTAGGGGCTATAAAGCGTGCAGGATTTGATTATGATGATATTAAAATTGCTCTTGATGCAGCAAGTAGTGAATGGTATAAAGATGGTAAATACCTATTGCCAAAAAGAAATGTTGAATATAGCACTGACGAACTGATTTCATATTGGGATAAATTATGCAGTGATTACCCTATTATATCCATNGAGGATGCATTAGGTGAACAGGATTGGGAAGGCTGGGCTAATCTAACTAGAAGGTTGGGAGATAAAATACAATTGGTTGGTGATGATTTATTTGTAACAAATCCAGTGCATCTAAAACGTGGCATTTCAGAAAACGTTGCCAATTCTATATTGATAAAGCCTAACCAAATCGGTACTCTCACTGAAACTTTATCTGCTATACAAATTGCTAAGAGTGCAGGATATAGCACTGTAATTTCACACCGTTCAGGCGAAACTGAGGATACTACAATTGCAGACATTGCTGTTGGGGTTAATGCGGGACAAATTAAAACTGGTGCACCATGTAGAACTGATAGAGTAGCGAAATACAATCGCCTTTTAAGGATTGAAGCTGATGGTATTCACAAATACTATAAAATGAGATAAANAATTCATTTTAAATAACCCTCTATGATAAAACATAGANGGTTATTTTATCCTTATATTGTACTTAATTTGACCCAAGATCAGTGATTTCAATCTGCCTACACAAAAATTTCGCAATTGCCATATTATCAGCCATACTTATCTTACCATCATGGACGCAATCTGCATTTTCTCTTTGCTTAGCATTAAGCTCTAATATGCCTACAAGGTATTTATTAAGTTCAATAATATCTAAAATTGATACTTCCCCATCCAAATTAAGATCACCATATAATGGAGTCGGTTCAATTGCTGTTGTTCCCATTATTTCCGTTTCTTCGCTCGTANAAGTTTCAGAGGTAGTACCAATAGTGGTAAAAATATTGCTACTATCAGTACTTTCTGAGGGTGTAGACTCAATCACCGTTGTAATCTCAGATTCATCGCTTGTGCTAGTTTCACTAGTTGTAATTTCAGGTTCAGTGGTAGTAGTTTCATCACTACCATAGCCGTCTAATGTATATGTCTTTAGATCTGGCAATTCATCAAGTGTAATGCAATAATCACTATTATACATCTCTATCAGATTCTCTTTAGGATTTACCTCATCACTCATTAAATAATAGTTATACCATGGACAAAACCAAAGCCATGCTGCACCATCACTTAAAAGATTTTCAAGTGAAGGGATTGTATCATTTTCTGACATGGTTACCATCTTCTTACCATTTGTGCTGGCAACAAGATTATAGAAAGTAGATGAAATTGATGATAAATTAGGTAAACCATCAACTGCATTATACTTATCATAACCTATAATATCGACATAATCATCACCTGGATACCAATCAGCTGATGTTTGAAAAGTATATCCTGTCCATACCCAAATAAGATTATTAAATCCATATACATTTGTTAATTGGTCATATAATAAGTAATAAAGCTCCTTACAAGCCTCTGCTCCCTCTGCTCCCCACCAAAACCATGCACCTTCAGCTTCATGGAGTGGTCTGAATAAAACTGGAACATCTGCATCATAAAGTATTTGGAGTTTTGAAGCTAGAAATTCTATATCTGCCATTAAAATTATATTTTCTTCTGTTCCCTCCTGCAATGCTTTTGTTATGCTAAATGTTGTGCCATCAGGATAGGCATCAGATTTATAATAAAACTTTGCATCCCCATCGTCATTTGGTACTCCCCAATGATAACAAAGTGTTGCGATACCTCCAACATCATTAACCCATTCCACTATTCTTTCTGCGGCACGATCATCCCAATATGAAGTAGTGTTGTAATTTAAAAAATCAAATCCTCTTACTGCAACTTGTTTTCCTGTGGTTTCAAGGATATATTCAAACTCACTCTCATTATCTGTAAGTTCACTATCTGAATAATTATAATTATGTGAGCCACAGTATTCCTGTTGCCCTGCTAGAACATGTTTACCATATATATCGCAAAGATAATTATATAATCTCTTTGCAGAATCACTAGCATTCTCATTAATAAGTGTGCGTGTAGGTGAAAGGCTCACTGTATTCTCATCAGCTTCTTTTATAATTAGGTAATCAAAAAGTGTGTATCCCCAATATGCTTTTATTTGTATATTATTTTCTCCTGATTCTAATTTAACATATCCAGCCGATAATTCTGCAAAGCTTTCATTATACGGAAAGCTTATTTCCCCTTGGTTTACACCGTTAACATTAAGGTATTGTACCTTTTTAACTGGATCAAAAGGCTGACAATAACGAATAATTAATTCATAAAGCCCTTCCTTTTCCACTGTAATAGGCAAAGTAGCAGAACAACCCTTTTGCCCTAGAGAAACAAATCCTGTACCCGACCAATTTGAAATATCACATGAATTGCCTTTGGCACTCTCTTCAATAACCTCCCAACTTTCAACACTACAACTATCTAAAACTCCATTTTCAAATTCATATTTAATACCCTCATCAGCAAAAATAGTATCAGTAGGCATTAGCGTTATAGAATTTCCAAAAATTAAAGTAAAGGAAGTTATTATAGAAATAACTTTTTTCTTATNTCTTCTAAACATACAAGTTCCCTCCATAATCCTAATATAATATTTATTCTTTATTATTAAATTATACCACAATTATAGCAGAATTTCAACTTATTTTACAATGCTTTGGTTATTCATAAATCGNATCAGCAATCTTTTTAAATATAGGGGCAGCCTCATCATTACCAAAGCCTCCATCCTCAACAAGTACCGTAACTGCATACTTAGGATTAGCTACGGGAAAAAAGCCTGTTATCCAAGCATGGCATATATCCTTTCCATCTTCATCGTATCTACCTGTTTGTGCTGTTGATGTTTTCCCAGCCGCAAAGGTATTATTAGGCCTTGCATTGGAGTTCTCATTCTCATTTATGGCAGCTATCATATAATCTTGCATTTCAAATGCTATGTCTGTTGAAAGAGCTTTTGTATAAACAATTTCGTCCTCTTCATCAACTGTTTCACCATCCGTAGTAGTTCCTCTAATAAGTTTTGCTATTGGCAAGTCTCCCCCGTTTGCGATAGCACTTGTAAACGTTGTTATTTGAATTGGTGTCGCTAGTAGTTTTCCTTGCCCAAATGAGAAATTACTTTTTTCAGCAAGGATATTTAACTCATTAATAGATGGGAGGTTTCCACTGGAAGAAATTATGTTTTTTGCTAAAATTGTTTCTCTGCCAAATCCTAAAATGCTTGACATATTCCATAATCTTTCTGTATCAATATGCTGTACTAAATTAATAAAATATGTGTTGCAAGAATCTATTATGGCAGATTTCATATCTAGCTCTCCATGACCATTCCTTTTATGGCAGTTAAACTCTTGACCATTAACATCTATTGATCCAGTACATTCATATATGAAATCCCTACTTAGCCCTCCATTTAATGCTTCTGCAGCTATAACCAACTTAAATATAGACCCAACATTATAGGCATATAGTGCTCTGTTTATTAAGGGGGAATCCCCAGAGGCAATAGCCTCTTCAAGCATCTTTACGCTATAGCTCGGCTTGCTCACCATAGCTCTTATTTCTCCTGTTTTTACATCCATAACCACAANTGCCCCTTTTGTCATATTCNCCGTTATGTCTTCACAAATCTTCTGGATATTCGTATCAATTGTTGTTACGACGCCAGCATTAACTTTTTCAGCATAGCTTATCAATTTATCCTTACCATTAAGTACACCCCCTGTTCCATCAATGTTAAATGTTACTTTGTTCTTGCTTTCTATGGATTTTAAAAATTCGTTAAATGATAATTCAATGCCAGTTACCCCTATACCATTTTGAGAATATCCAATAATATGCTGTGCTATTTGNTTTTCATTATTTCTTACAGGCACCTTAAATACCGTTATGTCTTCACATTCAAAAGAATCCCTAGTAACAGCACATACGAAAGGTGTTTTATACCTTAATTTATTATAAAAATCATTTCTATCACTTACATATGCCGAAATTTCCTTAATTGCTTCCTGGCTTGGATTCACTGCTGCTAAATACTCATAATAATTATTATTAAGGAGCTTAAAATTGCAATCATAAATGTTTCCATTTATCACACCAACATCCAAAGTATATTTTCCTTGATTGTGAACTGCTTGCTTATATTCATCAGTACTCATTACAATAAATGTTCGCATATATAATGTTGAAAATAATGATAAGAAAATGATGGATAAAGCAATTAATCTTTTATACATATAGTTATCTCCTTTTATATTATAACTTTATAAAAGTATTGACAACCATATACAAAGTATTCAATTTGAGGGATAACCCATAGTNATACTGCAAATCTATTATCTAANATAAGAAACAATTTCATAGTATTTTTAGATAAAAATAGTCCATAGATTAAAGCATTAAAGCTAAAACCTATGGATATTTTTATTTATAATTTAAATAAATAATCACCAGTGGGTTATTTTTTTCTTTTATCAATAACTCTAACAGCCTTACCCTCTGAACGAGCAATGCTTTTAGGTTCAACTAAGCGTATCTTAGCTGCAACTCCGAGCGTTGATTCAATCCCCATTTTTATAATCTGTTCTTGTTCTTCTATATTCCTTACAGTATCAGANAACATTTCCTGCGAAATTTCAACTTGAACTTCCAATGTATCATTATTGTTAGCCCTATCAACAATTAATTGATAATGAGGCGCTGTGTTACCAAGCTGTAATAATACACTTTCCACCTGTGATGGAAATACATTGACTCCCCTTATTATAAGCATATCATCTGAGCGTCCTGCTGGCTTTAACATTTTAACCAATGTCCTTCCGCAAGAACAATCCCCTCTTTGCAGTACTGCTATATCCCTTGTCCTATATCTTATAAGTGGAAATGCTTCCTTTGTTATACAAGTGAATACAAGCTCTCCCTGTTCTCCATCGGGCAACACTTCACCAGTATCAGAATCAATTATTTCTGGAATAAAATGATCCTCATTTATGTGCATTCCTGTCTGCTCCGAACATTCAAACGATACACCAGGNCCTACAATTTCAGATAATCCATAGATATCATAAGCCTTTATCCCAAGCTTATCCTCTATTTCAAGNCGCATTTCCTCAGTCCANGGTTCTGCACCTAAGATTCCTGCTTTAAGCCTTATATCTTCTTTNTTGATTCCCATTTCAGCCATTGTTTCAGCAAGATACAGTGCATAAGATGGAGTACAGCAGATAAACGTTGAGCCAAAATCTTTTATAATTGTAATCTGTCTTTGCGTATTCCCTACGGAAACAGGAATTACTGTCATACCTACCTTTTCTGCACCGTAATGCAAACCTAGTCCACCTGTAAATAAACCATATCCATATGATACATGCATAAAATCATTTTTTGTTGCACCAGCGGCAATTAATGCCCTTGCACAACATTCCTGCCAAAGTTTAATATCATTTTCAGTATAGCCCACAACTATTTGTTTCCCTGTTGTGCCAGAGGATGCGTGAACCCTCACAACCTCTTCCATAGGAACAGCAAATAAGCCGTATGGATATGTATCACGCAAATCCTGCTTCATTGTAAAAGGCAACTTATGTAAATCATCTATTGAATTGATATCCTTAGGTTTAATATTTGATTCATCCATTTTGTTTTTATAATATGGTACATTTTCATAAATTCTTCTTACAGTTTGCGATAACCTAAAGCTTTGGAGCGATTTAATCTCACTCCTTGTTGCACATTCTATTGAAGCGTTCCAATAACCTTCCAACTATATTCCCCCTTAATTAAATTTATATGAGCAACAATAATCGGCATAATCTTCAACTATGATTTTAAAGCTTGAATTTTCAGGCACTATAAAACTCTCGCCTTCGACATAGGTTTTGTAGTTGTTTTCACCCTTTAACATTATATTCATCTCGCCACCCATAATTTCCATAAGCTCCTCTGCATCTGTGTTAAATTCATAGATGCCTGCAAGCATAAAACCTAGCGTTTTTCTTTCCCCACTAGATAAAAGTATTGTTCTGCTCGTAACATTCCCATCAAAGTAAACATTTGCTTTTTTAATTACGGATACATTTTTAAATTCCATATTATTTTCCCCAATTTAGTTATTTATGCTAATACTTTGCATTATATTTTTAAAGGTTGTAAAGTATAAAAATTGAGAGNGCATTTTAAATACATCCATATCCCACTATATTATGCCAAATATATGTTTATATATTCTTTCCAAGATCGAAAGCTTTTTTATTCAACTCTAAAAACTTTGCAGGAACACATTCCTCTAAAGCCTTTTGCCATAGGTTGTCATCAAACCCCATTTTAGTTGATAGTACACCCATCAAAACAACATTTGATGCCTTTGCATTCCCTGCCTCCTCAGCAAGTACTAGTGCATCAATAGGGATTATGTCTATACCCAATGCTTTTATTTTTTCAATTATTTGTATAGGATATTGTGCTGCACCTGTTATAACTGGCATTGGATCAATTTGTTGTGTAGATACTATTAAATGTCCACCTTCTTTAAGGTATGAAACATATCTTGCACCCTCAAGTAATTCGAATGCAACTATAACATCAGCCTCCCCCTTTTCTATTACAGGAGAGTATACATTCGCTCCATACTTAACATATGTAACTACTGAACCGCCACGNTGCGACATTCCATGCACTTCACTTACCTTAACCTCAAAGCCCTGGGATAACAGAACATTACCTAAAATCCTTGATGCAAGCAATGAACCCTGTCCACCTACGCCTACTATCATTATTGATTTTGTTTCCATTATTCGTTACCTCCAATTGCATCGAATTTGCACTTTTGCATACAAACACCGCAACCTACACATTGTGTGTGGTTTATTTCAGCCTTANCGTCTTTCATAGAAATAGCTGGACATCCTATTTTCATACACATCTTACATGATTTACATTTATCTCTATCTACCCTTAGTGCAGGTTTATGCTTAACATATTTCAGCAATGCACAAGGACGTCTTGATATTATTACAGATGGTTCATCCACTTCTAATTCTTCCGTAATAGCTTTTTCTGTTTCAGCAAGNTCATATGGATCAACTACTCTTACCCTATCTATTCCAATCGCCCTACAAAGTGATTCTAAATCAACCTTTGCAGATACATCACCCTTTAAATTATATCCAGTAGTAGGATTGTGTTGATGCCCTGTCATACCTGTGATAGAGTTATCTAATATTAAAACTGTTGAGTTTGTAGTGTTATATGCAACATTTACAAGCCCTGTCATACCGCTATGCATAAAGGTAGAGTCACCTATCACTGCCACGGATTTCTTTTCACTATCCGTACCCCTTGCCTTATTAAATCCATGCAATCCTGATATGGATGCACCCATACAAATTGTAGTATCCATAGCTGAAAGTGGTGCTGATGCCCCTAAGGTGTAGCAACCAATATCCCCAGATACCATAAGCTTATTCTTAGACAAAACAGAGAACACTCCCCTATGAGGACAACCAGCACACATTACTGGTGGGCGTACAGGCACAGATTCAGGGAACTCCTTATAATCTAACTTTTTACCTAGCATTTTCTCTGCAATTATCGATTGTGAAAGTTCACCTATAAACCCAAATAACTCTTTACCCTTTACATCAAGTCCAAGCTTTTTGCAATGTGTTTCAATTATATCATCAAGTTCTTCAATAATATATACCGTTTCAAATTTCTCAGCAAAATCAATGATTAGCTTTTTAGGAAGTGGATTTACAATCCCAAGCTTTAAATATGAAACGGTATCACCTAAGGCTTCTTTTGCATATTGATATGCAATTCCGCTTGTAATAATACCTATTTTAGTGTTATTTATCTCAACCTTATTTAATTTAGATGTTTCAGAAAATTCAANAAGCTTTTGAGTTCTTTCCTCAACAAAAATATGTCTGCCACGAGCCATTGCAGGCATCATTACATATTTTTGTGGATTNTTNACATANTCCTTTAGAGGAGCTTCTTCTCTTGGACAGACTTNTACCGAACTCTGTGAGTGAGATACTCTTGTTGTAAGTCTTATTATAACAGGTGTATCAAATTCTTCAGATATTTTAAAGCCCTCAACAACATAATCTTTGCATTCTGCTGAATCCGCTGGCTCAAGCATCGGAACCTTTGAAGCAATGGCATGATGCCTACTATCCTGTTCATTTTGTGATGAATGCATACCTGGATCATCGGCAACAGCGATAACCAATCCTCCATTTACACCNGTATATGATACGGTATATAGTGGATCCGCTGCCACATTTAACCCAACATGCTTCATTCCACAAAATGACCTTGCACCAGCAATTGATGAGCCAATTGCGACCTCCAATGCAACCTTTTCATTCGGTGCCCATTCAGCATATATTTCATCATATTTTGCAGTGTATTCTGTAATTTCTGTCGAGGGTGTTCCTGGATAGCTTGATGCTATCTTGCAACCACCCTCATATAGACCTCTGGCAAAGGCCTCATTACCAAGCATTAACTTCTTCATACTTGTTAATATTCCTTTCTTGTATTTAAAGTTTAACAATTGCGTAAATCAAGTATCCTCTTCGCCTTACCTTGAAAACGCTCTAGTGATTTATATTCAACAAGTGAAACTTTTGTTTCTATTCCTAAAATTACTTTTATATCATGATGTATTTTATTCCTTAAGTTCTCTAGTTCTGCATAGTTTTCGAGTAAAGTACCATCCACAAGTTCAACCTTAATCTCAAGNGCATCGCTATAGTTTTCCCTAGTAACTACCAATTGATAATGAGGTGCAATATTCTCATACACCATAAGTACGCTTTCAATCTGTGATGGGAACACATTAACCCCACGAATTTTAAGCATATCATCGCTTCTNCCCTTGATTTTNTCCATTCTAGCAAATGTTCTTCCACATTTGCATACATCATAATTAATTTGTGTGATATCTTTTGTACGGTATCTTAACATAGGTATGCCTTCTTTTGTAAGTGTTGTAATGACTAATTCACCCTGTGAGCCTTTTGGTAATACCTCCAATGTGCTTGAATCAATAATCTCAGCAAGGAAATGGTCTTCATTTATATGCATTCCCTCACGATATTGGCATTCACCAGAAACACCCGGTCCCATAAGTTCACTCATTCCATAATTATCAGTTACAAATAAGCCTAATGTTTTTTCGATTTGATCACGCATTTCTTCAGTGCAGCTTTCCGACCCTAATAAACCCAGCCTTAGATCTATCTTTTCAAGTACACCCATCTCTTTTGCNGTTTCNCCTATGTATTGTGCATATGATGGAGTTGAAACTAAACCAGTTGTTTGGAAATCCTGCATGAGCATAATTTGTCTTTCTGTATTACCACTTGAAGTAGGCACTACTGTTGCACCAATTTTCTCTAAGCCATAGTGAAGTCCTAAAGCCCCTGTAAACAATCCATAGCCAAAGGCAATCTGAAAGATATCGTCATCTGTTGCTCCTCCACTAATACATAGTCGAGCCATACAATCGCTCCAGTTATCTAAATCCTTATGCGTATATCCAACCACCGTTGGTTTGCCAGTTGTACCACTTGATGCATGGATTCTTACTATCTTTTTTAAAGGTTGTCCAAACAATCCAAAGGGGTAGGTATCTCTAATATCCTCTTTTGTCGTATACGGGATATGTTCAATATCCTTAATAGACTTTATTTTTTCAGCAGTTATACCTGCTTTAGAAAGCCTATCGTTATAAAATGGTATATTTTTGATACAATAGTCAACAAGCCATTTTAGGCGTTCAACCTGTAAATTTTCTATTTGTTCCCTCGGCATTGTTTCTATATCCTTTTGGAAAAACATAAAAAACTTCCTTTCAAACTTAATTTCTACAAACCATTGATGTAACAATATTGCCATATTAAAATACATTATAACATATCTATTTTAAATTGTATATAGTTTTGATAAAAAACAATCTTTATTATGTTGAATATTCAATGATAGGTGACACTTACNTCAAAAAATATAAACAAGAAATTCAAATCCTCTTCATTGTATATTCCTTCCTTTACAAATGCCATTTTACATTTCTCCTTTTTGATACTATGTTTTATTATTATTAACATTATATCATATTTGAGGTTGTTTTTCTTTTTTATTTGTTACCTATCAATTGTATCACAANTAAAGCGTTTTATAGTTACACACTACAAAACGCTTTTAAATAAGTAATTTTAACTAGACCCTATTTCATCCTTAATTGTTTATCTGCTTCATAAAAACTATTTCTTAAATCTGTTATCATAGGTATTATCTCTTCAAGAGGTTCAATATCCTTTTTTATATTAGCAGTAATAATTCGCCTAACATAATAGTCATATAATGCACTAAGTTCATGTGATAGCTCATAATCTCTATTTAATATTGAACTCATATAATTTAATATTTCATGTGCTTTTTTCAGTGAATTATTGCACGCTTCTATGTTCTTCTCCTGAATATAAATAATACCAGCATTAANCATTTTCAAGCATTCATCATACAATTTAACTATCATTTCACCTTGTGTCATAGTTAACACTGCTTGTTTTTTATATTCTTTATATGGATTAGCCAGCATATCTACACCCCCGATATTTTATAATTAATTGCCTGTAAAATTAAGTAGCCAACCACCTTGTTCTGCAATATTATTTAATTGAACCTCCATTGCGTTAAACTTATTCCAATAGCCTTGTTTTTTCTTATCGTAAAGACTGCTTAGTGTTTTCAATCTATCTGTAATCAATTTAAGCTTATTATAGATTACATTATTCTTTTCTGAGCCATACCCTATTACACCTGCTTCTCTTACAAGTGTACCCTGTGAGGAAGTGCTCTTATTTGCTGTTCTATTACATATATCATTTAGCCTTCCTGCTAAGCCGTCTACACCATTAAACAATTCTAAAACTCCATCAGGATTTTCATTCAGAGCCTTATTAAACACAGTTTCATCAACAGATAATTTACCATAATCCTTCCATTCACTACTACTATTAATTCCTATTTGTGAAAGAACATATGATGATCCAACATTCTTATACATTGCTTGTCTCATCTCAGTTAAGTAGCTTGATATCGAAGAATCATTTCTAAGAAGACCTGTTTTTGCTTTTTCATCCCAAAGAGTGATTTCATTTTCAGACATCTCTTTTTTCTGTTCATTTGTAAGCGGTGCGTATTTCCTATATGTAGCTTCCTCATGGGTTAATTTATTCAAATCCTCAATTAACTTATTATAATCCTCAATAAAAGATTTAATAGTAGAGGTTATTTTTTCTGTATCTCTTGAAGATGAAACCCCAGCCTTTTTTTCCATGCCTGAGGAATCAATAAGGCTTCCATCAGGTTTAAAGTAGACATTTCCCTCCGCATCGATATAGTCACCCGTTACATCCTTTAGCTCTAACTTAAAACCATTATAGTCAACTGTATTTGATGTCCTCTCCATTAGGGTTCCATCAATACATACTATAGCATTTCTGCCCGATTTAAANGCTGGATTAGTTGTATTACTATTAAAGGAATATTCCGTACTTCCCTCTTCAACTGCCCCTTTAAATAATTTTGAAAACACTCCATTTTCATCTTTAATATTAATATCAAAACCTTTACCAGTATTTTTAGATGTTAATGTAAAGGTATCACTAATTGAATTATATGTTAAAGTTACACCNGCATCGCTATTATGGACTTTATCAATAACATCTTTTATTGTATCAGAGCCGTTTAGTTCAATTCTTGAACCATTAATTTCAAAAGAGTAATCTGATTTAACCCCCATAAAATCAGTGAGCTTTGTGTTTAACCCAACGTTTGTAGAAACATCCTTTACAAGCGNATCAAAACCTAAATTGCTTAAACCACTTCCTGAAAGCATTACTTCTTGTCCAACGCCTGCTGTAATAGTCCAGTTATCACCATCTTGATTTAATTTTATACTACTTCCAAATGATTTTGCTATATCTGATGATAACTTTTCCATAGTGTTTTCAGCATCTAACGTAAAGTTTTTTGTTACACCATCAAGAGTAATATTAATTGTAGCTGTACTACCAGAAGGGAAATCAATTTTACTTGAATCAATAGTGATGCTTCCACTAAGTTTATCAGATTTTAAGGTTGATGCTGTAGCAAGCTGTGCTATCTGTATTGAAAGTGAACCCTCAAGATTACTATTATTGCTTAAAATATTTACTGCAGATGAACTTGAAGTTGTAGACATTGTATTAAATAATGCATTCGAACGTAAACAAGTATCCGATGTTAATGAAAAGTATTTATCCTGAAAACTATTAATCTTAGAAATAACATCCCTATAGATTTCCTGTTTCCAAGTTAGTTGTTGCTGCAATGCATTCTGCTTATCTATTTTAGCTTGTATGGGTTGAAGCATACTTTTAACCATACCTTCAGTATCAAGCCCTGAAATTATCCCGGATGTTCCTGAATTACTATAAGCGGCGTTTGAGTATGTGTTTGAATTTGAATTAACTTGCATATATATCGCCTCCATTTGTTTATATCATATTTTACGACTCATAATATACATCGGTACTTTCATAAAAAAAACAAGACCTAATTAGATGGATTTTATTTTATCAGGAATATATGGCTTAGAGCCATCAGTCGTTGTTTCAGAAAATTTAGAAGCCTTAGCCTCCTGTCCTAGATTGATTGACTTTATTTCATTTAGCAATATTTCCTGTTCAATAATGATTCTTTGCTCAATTTCATGATTAATTCTGTTTATCCGATTCACAATGCTAAAAATCTCTTGGCTCTTATCAAAAATTCTTGTATGGTGTAATGATAATTTATTTCTATCACATAGATTGTTTAAAACAGGCTTTATAAACCCATATTCATAATTATTACTAATAATTTTTATTTGGATTTCATTTTCATCTATTTTTTTAGAAAGATTACCACGATTATTTATATGCTTTTCCATATCATCTATATCACAATCTAGCAGAGNTAATGACTCTTTTTCNTATTCAGTAAAAAACTTTTCTTTTTGTTCTAAAAGCTCGTAAAGCCTATCAATAATCTCATTTTCCATTTTAAAATCCTCCTAACATCAAAATAATAGAATATTCATTATTAGTCTTTAAAAGTTCATAAATATAAGTTATAATATATGGATAAATAATATGTAATTTTAATATGTTAATTTTCTAGGAGGTTGCAATGTTCTCAAATAATTATCAAGCCATCCTCATGTCTGATAACGATGTACTTCTTGAATATGGGTTTGCGGCAATATCTATTAAAAATAAATCCGTAGATTTTACTAATACTTTTGTCCCATTAATTAAAATAGGTGCTACNGTTAAAATTATTTGCAATAAAAATGGACAAAGTATCCTTAGCTTTATTGGTGAAGTATATCTTTCATCTAGAAAGCTTTTGAGGATTATATCCATTAAGTGCAATCTCCTGCCTGATGCAGAAAAATTACTGAGTGTAAACACTAATATAAATGCTGAAATTAAGCTTCCCATTATAAAGGCAAAGNCATTTACATCGCAACAAAATAGGAAACTTGTAGATTGCATGATCGTAGCCGTATCGACACAAAGGCTAATATTCAACTCATCACAACTAGAGTTTGATTGGGAATCGAGTCTATCTGTAAAAGTAAGCGAACCCGCTTTCAAGAAGCCCACNACAATAGAGATAAAGGCTGATAAAAACAGTCTTGTTTTCGGTGATAAGGCAAGATATGATTGCCAAATTATAATGATAAGTGATAGTGCAATTGTAGAATTGATGAGTTTTATCCGTGCCTCAATTTTAGATGTACTCAAAAATGTCCTTGATAATAATCCTGAAACAACCCAGGTAGAAGGCGTGGATTAAGCCCTGAATACTACCATCNTTATTTTAAATCTTTTATAAAATCTATAAGTTTTTTATTATTTTTTGAATTTGCTGAATCCCTATTCGCTTCAGCAGTCTGGCATAATTCACTTCTTAACACCTTTACATCGCTTGGTGCATCTATTCCTAGCTTAATCTTATCGCCACTTACCTCTATAACTTTAACCTCTATTGTTTCGTTAATTATTAGTGATTCCCCTACTTTCCTTGATAAAATCAGCATTTTAGTTGTCCCCTTTCCTATCAAAAAGTGGATAACGTATTGGTAAATCTTCTTCTAAAACTAATTGCATAGCTAATCTGTTTTCAGGATTAATAAGTATCGGGCTTTTTAAGTTAATCGTCGATTGCTTAATATCATCTGAAACAACCATTATAAGCCAGAACTCATATTCTCCTTCACCCAAGTAACGCTTAACACTCTCCGGTAAATTAAATTTATTTTTATAATCTCTTACAGTAGTAGAGGGGTCTATTACTATAAAACACAGTTCTGNTTCTTCTATTGATTGAATCCATGCAATTTGCCTAGATGTATCTTCATCATGTAAAATAATAAACTTTTTATAATCATCAAAACCAATTATAGGTTGTGTAAATGTGATTATATCCTCTTTATTAATTTTAATTTCACCAAAATCTCTAGTGATAATATTCATATAATGTCCCTCTTTTCCTTATTNTCCATCTTAACACACAATAAAACTAATTTGTCCTTACACAAAATTAATATGCAAGGACAAAAACTTTTTTATTCTTCACTTTCTTCATAATCGGGCGAAGAACTCGGAGGTACATAGTTATATCCCCCGATATATTCAATTTCAACCTTAGCCTCACTGACTATTTCAACACCAAAACTCGCTGGTGTGAACTCCAGTTTACTCTCCTCTATTTCTACTTCATTTTGGATACTTTCTGCAATATTCTCAAAATTTAAATTATTAAGTATAAATGTATCATCAGGAGTAATTTTCTTAGCATTGCTATCATGATTTTTGGCATCATCCTTAATAATATTACTAATTTTCATATATTCTGATACTGCTTTTGCATTAGTACCGCCATTATCCATCATTTCTAAAGAAGAATTATTTAATTCAATTGCTGATGGTTCTATACTGCCATTCAAGTTAACTTTATCATATATTATTTTATTGCAATTTGGTTTAATGTTTGAACTATTCTTTNCACTTGTGGCATTATCATGCTTCNCCTTCTCTAAAGACGCACTCTCTATTTTGAACTTATATTCAGCAGGTATGTTTTTTATTTTTATGAGTTGCATAAAACCACCTCGTTTCTATATTAAATTCTCTATCACTTACTACCTCAAGTAATCCATTAATGATTGAGGCAGAAANGAACTACCAAATTGTAGTGTTAATTGCCATGAATATTCATGACTCCTCATGGTTGTTATTTCCTCTGAATCATTAATCTTTTCAACATTAGTCTGCATTTCGATTAAGGTCAACTCCTCGTCTTCATAGCGTGATAGAGTTGATGATAAATAATTTCCACGAACACCAATATCTGCAACCTCAACCATTAGCTTTCTTGATTGTTCTGTTAACTGCAAATCAAGTGCCGCAAATTTATCCATATCCATTGCATCTAAAGCCTTTGCCATTTCATCAAAAATCACATATATATTATTTGGAACATCATAATTTTTTAAATTGCCATCANTTGAAAGATACTCAACATTGGTAGTGCCATAGCCAAATGCCTCCAAACCTGAAACAGATATGTTTAGAGCCGTTTTCTTATCAAGTTTCCCTTCATTAACCGAAACATTCAATCCGACATCTACATAAATATCATCGCTATATGGAACTTTTTTAGGTGGATCTCCATAAACGAAATTTCCATCAGCATCCTTAGAAATATCGTTTACATTAACTCCATTATACTCCATTTCACCATTGCTATTAAGNGTAAATGGATAACCACCATTATTTGTCCCACCAAATACATATTTATCGCCATATACAGCATTAGACCATTGAAAAACTTGATCCTTATAAGAACTAAATATCGAACTATAAATTTGATACTCGTTTTCAGCTTCATTAATACCATTCTGTACCTTTAAAGCCTGTTCATGAGCTGTATCAAGCACTCCTTTAACTGATAGCATATTTGTTTCAGCAACATTTAATTCTTCTTGAACTGTACTTAAGTTTCTTTGCATTTGAGCATTCTTATAAATCTGNGCTCTTAATCTTAAAGCCCTAGAACCATCGGCAACTGAATCTGACATTTTTGTAAATCTTCTTCCACTTGAAACCTTGTCCATAGATTTATTGTATCTTAAAAGTGTGTTGTTTAAATTATTTATATAATTTCTTGACATACTACCTTGGGTTACTCTCATCCTTGTTTCAACTCCTTATTAATTTATTAAGCATTTTATATTGCCATCTTATTTATAATAACATCCAATAAATCATCCATTGTTGTCATCATCCTTGATGCTGCTTGGAATGCTCTGTTATATGTTAACATATTAACAGTTTCTTCACTCTCACTTACTCCCGAAACAGAATCCCTCGTGTTAATTATTTCATTAGTAATATTAAGTGAGGATTCAAGACGCTCAGCATTATAGTTTACATCAGTTCCCAATGTTCCACAATAATCAGCTATAAAATCTTCAAATGTGCCAGTAAATCTATCTCCTGCTGTTGCAAATTGATGTTTGTCAGTCATTAACTGTTCAAGCATACTTAATATGTATGTGTTATCGTTGCTTTTTTTATCATAAATTAAATATGAGGACTCTTTAGATAATTCGTCAGAAATAGTTATATTTTTAGCTGTTATAGGTAGTGTTGTTGATGTAATGCCCTTNCCCATATCGGCAGCNAAAACCTTTTTATAACTTAATATCTTTCCAGTATCATCTATCACATCTGGAATAGTTGAATTAGCTACATCAGCTAACATACTTGAAAAGGAATTCAGCTTATCCATATAGAATAAATATCCTTTTTCCTTTGATTCATATGAGTTTCTTTGCCCTAGGCCTCTTCCATTTAAGATTTCAACATAGGCTTTTAATGAACCTGAATCACATTTTACATCTTCACCATCTGATTTCCATTTTAATGATACTGTACCATTTTTATTTTCTAAATAATTTATTCGTTCACATTCATCATCTTTTACAACAGTTTGTCCACCAAGGGTAACAGAAATCATTCCACCCGAAGTTCCTTTAACCTTTACTTCCCCATAAACCGAAAGATTATCAATCAATAAATTCCTTTGGTCTAATAATTCATTCGGCCCAAACTGTTCATTATAATTATTTGCAACCATTGAATTTCTGATGCTTACATTTAAATCAGCAATCTTAGATAGTATAAGGTTTACCTCCCCTACAGAATCTTTTAAATCATTTTTAAATTCCTTTGCTGAATTTTCAAGCCCAATATACATATGATTCAAAAGCTTTGCTGTGCTTGCAAATGATGTTGTCACAATATTTGCATGTGATTCTGAACTAGCATTATATGAAAAATCCTCTAAGGATTTATACAGNTTTTCTATAGCTGAACGTAAACCAAAACCATTCCCATCAGTACCTATATCTAATTCCTGTAAAACTGATTCGATGTCACTTAACATTGCTGATTTCTTATCATAATATCCTGTGTTGCAGTATTCATTCCTGAACGCCTGATCAAGCCTTGTATCCCTGATTTGTTCGATGCCATTTATTCTTGTACCCATTCCACCATAGGTTACCATATTGTGACTATATCGTGAATTATAGCTTCCCACCGAAACTGCAACTTGTACAACTCTTTGTCTTGTATATCCCTGTGAAGATATATTTGATAGGTTATGCCCCGTTATATCTAAAGCCTTTTGACTTGCAAATAAAGCTGTTTTTGATGCCTCAAATCCTAGAAATGTAGGTCTCACTATAACTTCCCCC
>JGI24707J26582_10001062_pt1 | contig 21858 bp, 17 predicted proteins | sample BioPla1DNA1_FD_26582 | JGI IMG/M metagenome (IMG submission 26582)
ACTTCTCCAGATTCACCTAAAGTAATATCCCCATTATAATCTATATCTCCTTCTATGGTGCCATCAATTCTAAGATTTCCACTACCTTCAATTTTGCCAATAAATTTTATATTTTCTCCAATTAAAGAGTCAATACTTAGAGATTTAACTGGTTTTTCTTCTTTCTTTTTTCCAAACATAATTTATCCCCCTTACTTTATTTATTTAATACTGTTAATGGGTTAATAGTTTTGCCATTTTTATGTATTTCAAAATGTAAATGGCAACCAGTAGTTCTGCCAGTAGTGCCCATTTTTGCAATAACTTGTCCCTTTTCTACTTTGTCTCCCACTTTAACTAGATTTTTTGAATTATGGGCGTATAGGCTTTGGTATTCAGAATTATGTTTAATGATTATAGTCCTACCATATCCTGCTCTAGTACCTGAAAAAGTAACTATGCCAGAACCAGCAGCTTTTATGCTTGTCCCATAAGAGTTTGCAATATCAATACCTTTATGAAATCTAATTCCCCTTCCAAAGGGATTTCTCCTATTCCCATATTTGGAAGTAAGCCGACCTTGAGCAGGCCACAGATCTGGTATAGATTCTAGATACTTAAATCTATTGTCTACTTCTACAATAAAATTTTCTAATTCATTTTCTTTTTCATCTAATATTTTCTTTAATGCTGCCAAAGTTTCATTGGATTCTAAATTTTCTAAATGGGTCTTCCTACTTATACCATCAGATCTAGAAGCAGTGGATATACCAGCTTTTTTTTCCAATTGTTTTTGTAATCTTTCCACATCACTTAAAATATTATCTACTTCATGGATTTTTTCTTGAACATCTGTAGTTTTAGACTCTAAAGCAAAAATTATTTTATCTTTGTCTTTACTTATTTTTTCTAAACTTTGAATTTCTTTCTCCAATTCATATTTTATATAGTTTTTGTCCATGTTTTCAGATTGAAGACTATTGGTAAATGCTGTGACTTTGTTATTATAGAAAGTAAAAAAAATACTTATTACAATAGTAAAACCAATAATAAACTTAGGTAACCATTTAGGAATTACTATTCTTTTTACTTTTCCAGCTCCTGGGATAATTACAATACAAAGTTTAGAATCTTCTTTGTATTCCATACAAAACCCTCTTTTCTTTAAAACTTATGTATTATTTATTACTAGCTAGATTTTCTAATTGTGCTTTTAATTTGGCAATTTCCTCTAATTTAACTTCAATCTCTTTTACTTTTCCATCTAGTTCTACATTTCTTTGCTGTAATTCTTCCACTGTTAAATCTTTTTCTTCATTTATTTTTTGTAATTTCTGTACTTTTGCTTGCAATTCATTAATTTGTTTTTCTTGTTCCATATTATCTTTTTGTAGATTAGAGTTTATATTGGCTTTTCTATTAAAAGTAAAAAAGACAAAAGTAGAAATTATTATTATAGTAGTTAAAATAGATTTAGGCAGCCAATTAGGCAATGTAAATCTCTTTACTTTTCTAGTTTTAGGAATTATCATAATAGAAAGTTTAGAATTTTTTTCATTGTTCATGATATATCCCTCCCTTGTCCATTATACCATAAAAAACACATATATCCATAGAATACCATTTTACAAAAAAATCTATAAATCCTTATTATACAATAAAAATAGACTAGGTCTAGACCTAGTCTATTTTATTCCAATTCATCTGCCAATTGAATAAAGGTTTCAATATCTTTTTCTATTAATTTTAAAGAAGCTCTAAAGAAATCTATAGAATGTACATCTATATCCATTATTTTTCCTAGGTCTACAATATTGTTTTTTCCTGTAGCAGCTAGAAATTCATCGTATTTATTTACAAAACCACTTTTGTCTTCTAAATATTTTACATATAATCCCTTTGAAAACAGTAAGCCAAAGGCATAGGGGAAATTATAATAATTTCTTCCAGCAGAATAATAATGGCTTTTGTTTATCCACATATAGGGATGTAAATAATCAGGATCTAATCCATGGCCATAGGCAGATTTTTGTGCATTTATCATCATTTCTTTTAATTCTTCTACTGATGGAGAATGGCTTTGTCTACGTTCAAACAATTCCTTCTCAAATAAAAATCTACTATATATATCTACTATAACTTGTCCTGCATCTGAGATATAGGATTCTAATATACTTAGTTTTTCCCTATTATCTACCTCAGACAATGCTGCATTCATAACTATGGTTTCTGAAAATATGGAGGCTGTTTCCGCAATAGGCATAGGATAGCGACTATTTAATATGGAGGTTTTTTGTAGACATAGACCATGATAGCCATGACCTAATTCGTGAGCTAAAGTGATTACATTGCTAAAGCTACCATTAAAATTAGCAAGGATTCTACTTTCTTTAATTGGATGTAGATTAAAACAAAATGCTCCACCTCTTTTTCCTTCCCTAGGTTCAGCATCTATCCATTTATTATTAAAAGCATTGTTGGCAAAGTCAGCCAATTTATCACTAAAGGTTCTAAAATTCTCTACAATATAATCCTGAGCTTCTTTATAGCTATAAGTTTTATTAACTTGGCCTACAGGAGCAAATAAATCATAGAAGGGAAGACCATTACTATGTCCTAATATTTCCCCTTTTTTTCTATAGTATTTATGAAATACTGGCAAAGCTTCTTCAATAGCAGACAACATGGCATTAAGGGTTTCTTCATCCATTCTAGATTGAATTAAGGTTTCTTCCAAAGGAGATTCATAGCCTCTAAGTTTACTAGTAGTTAAAACTTCTCCTTTAATACCATTGAGACAAGCTGCAGAAGATTCTTGGATTTTTTTGTAGGCTTCTAATTCAGCATTATAGGCAGTAATTCGAATATCTTTATCCTTGTCATATGCCATATTTCTAATTATGGGCAAGGGTAATTGTTTTACTTCACCATTTAATTTAATATCTACCATCAATGTGGAACTTAACATATTTTGTAATTTAGCCCAAGCAGTAGAGCCTGTATTTTGCATTTTTGAAATTAATACTTCTTCTTTTTCAGATAATAAATACTTATTTCTATCCCTTATTTGATTTAGATAGAAATAGTGTTCTTTAAGTAATTCTGAAGCATTAATAATTTCATCTAAATTATCTAGTTGACCAATAAATTTTTGAAACTGAACATTAGGTTTTGTTATTTTAGTTGCCTTCATTTGTAATTTCTCCATAGACTGTAATGCATTTTGGTTTTTAGCATCTACACTTAAGGATAGATTTGCATATCCCATTAGTTTAGTGTATAAAGCTGAAAATTCCATGGATTTTTTTAAATATCCTTCAATACTGTTTATAGGGTCATCCATAGATTTAAAATTATTTTCTGCCCACTTAATCATCTCTTCAATTTGCTTGTCTAGTTTTTTAATGTCTAAGCTATATTCTTCTGATTCAAAAGAAGTATATAGTTCATCTAAAGACCATCTCATCCTATCCCTCCTTAAAATATACTTATTATAATCATATACTTAATATCTTTTAAATTCAATAAAAATATTTAGACTCACGAAATAAAGAAATATAAAGAAAGTAGGCGACTAAATTCGCCTACTAGGAATTTTCTTCTACTATATTGTCTAATACTTTAGCTGCTGCTAATATTACATTTTTACAGCCAATATTTTCTTTTCTGTATTTAGCTTTTAGTTCTTTACAATTAGTACTTCCCATTTCTTTTTCATATTGTTGAAAAAGTTTTTCAGTTAATTCCTTTATCTTTTCATCCTCATGGGCAATATTTTCTACATATTTACTACTTAAGGCCATAACTGCCCCTGTCAATGCTCCACATACTGACTCTATACCCATTCCTCCGCCAAAGGCCGCAGATAGTTTTAATGCTTCTTTAGATAAGCCTAGATTATAAGCTTCATTGGCCCCATATAAAATTTTTTCAGCACAATTATAATCTTCTTTTTCTCCAAAACCATTCATTATTAAATCGTATAGCATATAAATTACCTCCCTTTTTAAAACAATGTTAATATTATATCATAAAAATTTATAGGAGTTTAAAATATTTTCCTTGTAAATGAACCATAATACATATATACTTAATAAGCTAGATTATAAAGGAAGGATGTAATAAATTAATGGTAAAATTAAAATTTGAGGATATAAACCTATCCAGAGAAATTCTTAGGGCAGTTTCTGATATGGGTTTTGAAGAAATGTCCTCTATTCAAACTCAAACAATACCTATTCTTTTAGAAGGTTTGGATATAATAGGTCAGGCACAAACTGGAACAGGTAAGACAGCAGCTTTTGGAATACCTATTGTGGAAAACTGTGATTCTCAAGATAGGAGGCCTCAGGCTATAGTACTTTGTCCTACAAGGGAACTGTCTATTCAAGTGGCAGAGGAGATTAGGAGATTAGCCAAATATAAAAAAGATATATTTGTACTGCCAATTTATGGTGGACAGCCAATAAATAGGCAAATAAATACACTTAAAAAAGGTGTACAAATAGTAGTAGGAACTCCAGGTAGGATAATGGACCATATTAGGAGAAAGACTTTAAAACTAGATAATATAAATATGGTTATATTAGATGAAGCAGATGAAATGTTCGATATGGGTTTTAGAGATGATATAGAATGGATAATGAATGGTTTAAAGGAAGAGAGACAAACCATATTTTTTTCAGCCACTATGCCTGATGAAATAATAAAATTTGCAAAACAGTATCAGAATCAGCCTAAAATAATAAGAATAGCCCATAAGGAATTGACTGTACCTAAAGTAGAACAATATTATGTAGAATTAAAGGAAGACATAAAGACGGAAATATTATCTAGATTATTAGATATATACAATCCTAAACTTTCCATAGTTTTTTGTAATACTAAGAAAAAAGTGGACGAATTAACTATTGAATTACAGGGAAGAGGGTATTTTGCAGATGGGCTTCATGGAGATTTAAAACAAACTCAGAGGGATAGGGTAATGAATAAGTTTAGAAGTGGAAATATAGATATATTAGTAGCTACAGATGTGGCAGCAAGAGGCTTAGATATAGATGATATAGATATGGTATTTAATTATGATATACCTCAAGATGAAGAGTCTTATGTCCATAGAATAGGGAGAACAGCCAGAGCAGGTAGAGAGGGAATAGCTTTTTCCCTAGTTACAAAAAGAGATATTAAAAGAATTAAGGATATTCAAAAATATACTAGTACTAAAATAATGAGAAAAGAACTGCCCACATTAAAGTCAATGGAAGAAAAACATACAGATATACTTTTTAATAAAATAAAAGATGAAATAGACAAAGGTCAATTAGATAAATATGAGGAAATAATAAGAGATATAATAGATGAAGATTATACTTCTTTAGAAATAGCAGCAGCACTACTTAAACTTTATTCAAAGGATAATAAATTAGATAAACATAAAGAATTAAAATCAGTAGATTATGAAAATGTAAATTTTAGTCATATGTCTAGAATTTTCATTAATATTGGAAAAAGAAAAGGAGTAAGCCCGAGACATATATTAGGAGCCATAATGAACGAAACAAATATTCCAAGAAAAACCGTAGGAGATATTGATATGTATGACAAATTTACCTTTGTAGAAATTCCAAGTGAATATGTAGAAGATGTGGTTAAAAGATTAAACAATAAGAGAATTAAAGGCAATAAAGTAAAGGTAGAATTAGCAAATCCAAGACCATAGTCAATACTAAAATGTGAAATTTAATTGAAAGGCGACTAAAAGTCGCCTTTTTATTTTTACACTAAATAAGATAATATAAAAGATAAAATTAAAAGAGGTATAGCATATATTAAAAGGGATTTATTTGACCATTTTTCTCCATAATGTTCTTCGCAAAATTCATGAAGGTCCATCATATCTTCTTCATGGCTAAAATCTTTACTTATTTTATCCTTTCCTGAATATTTGGTTTTTATAAACTTTCTTCTATATTTATTATAGGCAATTAATTTAAAAAAACCTACATTTCTAATATAGAAAATAAGGGCAATTAATAGATAAATTAAACCTATTATAAATAATCCATCAGCAAGTCTAAATATAAAAGAGCCATATTTATTTAAACTCATATAAAAACAAATAAAAATTGCTGTAATAACTCCTAAAACTTTCATATTGTTCTCTCCAATCTAAATATCTCCTTTCAATATATTATAAACTAAATTGGTGAATACATACAAGGGGACTCGACAAAATATTACATTTATTGCGGGAAATTTTAATTTTTAAAAAAATATACTAATAATATATCGTTAATATGTATAAATATACACATTGAATATTTATGCTTTTCTTAATTTCCTCTAAAATTGGAATATATAGAAATAGAATGGTAATTCTGAAAAATACAACATTTTAAGAATATTTAAAAGTAATAAAACAAAAAAGATTATGAATATTTAAAAGTTTGACTAATAGTAATAAAATATGGTAGCATAGAATAAATATATTTAATAACCTTGCAAGATGGCTAAATATACAAACTTGTTGCTATAATTCAAATTTTTTAAATATTTGAAAACATACATCATATTACCAAGTTTTAACTTATAATTATTCACATTGTGGGATGTAAGAGATTAAATATTTTGAAATAGAGAATTATAGCAAAGGTTATTAAAAGATTCATAGCTTTAGCAAATATTATGCTAAATTAATTAGCAAAAATTTTAAAATTAGGGGGAATTAAAATGAAGACATCTAAAAAACTATTATTACTTGTTTTAGTTGTAGCTATGACTATGTCAATATTTGCAACAGGATGTGGTAAAGGTAAAGATGTTAATGATGAACAAGAAGAACCAGCAGCAACAGAAGAAAAACCAGAATCAACTGGTCCAAAGGTTTTAAGACTTGCAGGTATGCCAGCAACAACTTTCAATCCTCATACATCTGATTCAGCTGAGGATAGTGAATTAATAAGCTATATTTATGGAGCATTATTAGACTTAGTTTATAATCCAGATGAAGACAAAGTGGAATTTATTCCATATCATGCAGAAGCATTACCAGAAACTGAAGATAATATTGTATGGACATTTAAAATTAGAGACGGTGTACAATGGACAGATGGTACACCAATAACAGCTGAAGACTATGAATATTCTTTTAAAATGTTATTAGACAAAAATTTAGCCAATAGAAATGCATTTGTACTATGGGATAATATTCCAGTAGTAAATGCTGAAGAATACTTTAAAGGTGAAGTGGAATGGGAAGAAGTAGGAATTAAAGCATTAGATGAAAAAACATTAGAAATCACATTAAATACTGCAATGCCTGAAATAGATGTTCTAAGTACTTTTGCAGGTGGTGGAGCTACATCTCCTGTACACAAAGAGCTATATGAAGCAGGTATGAATGAAGATAGAACAGAAACAGATTATGCAACTAAATTAGAAAATGTTCCATCTTGTGGAACTTATAAGCTTACAGAATGGATAAGAGACCAACACAGAGTATTTGAGAAAAATGAAGACGCAATATTAGGAGATATTTACAAACCAGATAAAATAGAAAGTAAAGTTATAACAGAATCAGCTACAAGACTACAATTATTTGAAAATGGCGAATTAGATACAGCAGTAGTAAGTGGTAGTGAATACGATAAATATCAAGAAGACCCAAGAGTAGTATTCCAAGAAAGAAATACTGTATGGGGATTCTTTATAAATAGTGAATCTGAAAAGAATCCTATACTTCAAAATAATGATTTAAGAAAAGCTTTATTCTATGGTATAGATAGAGATAAGATTTCTAAAGGTGTATTTAAAGTATATGAATCCACTCCATATTATATCTCTTCCATACCAATGGTAGATTATGAAAATGGTACAAAATATCGTGATACAGAAGAAGCAAAGGCTATTAGACCAGAAGGCAGTGGCTTTGATCCAGAATTAGCAAAAGAATATTTTGAAAAAGCCTATGAAGCCAATGGAAATAAGAAAATTGAAATAGAGATTATATATTTTGAAGCTCAAGAAACTATGAAGAGGATGACTGAGGTAGCTGAAGAAGAATATGAAAATCTATTTGGTCAAGATAAATTAGATATTAAATTAAGAGCTATGCCACCTCAAGCAGCATATGATGCTTATAGAGATGGTGATTTTGATATGGGTATAGGTGCTTATACACAAAGCGCATTTAATCCATGGGGTAGTATGTTTGTATGGACTACAGACTTCCCAAATAAATCCCATAGATTTGCAAGCGAAGAATTTGATGAATTATACCAAAGAACTACTCAAGGGGATTTACTATTAGATCCTAAGGGAAGAATAGAAGCATTGGCTGAAATGGAAGCTATGTTAATAGATTATGTACCACAAATACCTATTTTCCAAAACAACAATGCTCAAGTATTTGCCGATAGAATTAAAATATTAACTAATGGCAAATACATGCCAGCTGTAGGATTTGCAATATTACAAGCAGATATAGTAGATTAAACTATTGATTAAAAATTATTTTTTAGATTGTTATTATGAGACATAGGTAAGGATTATACATCCAAACCCCTCAAATTCTTACAGTTTGTCTTATCTAAGCGGTGAACCATCCTAAAAATATGTTTATTATATAAAATTATGAAGAGGGAAACTGTGTATTTCTACTTTGTGTTCACCGCTTAGTTTTTACCAATGGCAATCAAATATTATCTATATAGCAAATTTATTTGAGAGGAGTACAAGCTATGCTTAGATATATAGCACAAAGATTAATTGCAATGGCCATTACATTGTTTTTAATAATTAGCATTTCCTTCTTTATTATACACTCTATGCCTGGAAGTATTGTAGATGACCCCATGTTACCTGAAGATGTTAAGTTAGCTATAGAAGATAAATACCATTTAAATGATCCATTGCCAGTACAATATGGATATTTTTTAAAAGATTTTCTATCATTTGAATTTGGTACATCTATTAAAGTCCAACCAAGAGTGCCAGTTTTTGACATTATAAAGGAAAAATTACCTATTACATTACAGGTAAATATTTTTTCTCTTATATTTACTATACCAGTGGGAATTACTCTTGGCATTATAGCGGCTTTAAAGAAAAATACCATAGTAGATCATATAATTTCCATTATGGTTATTTTCTTTATATCAGTGCCATCTTTTGTATTTGCGGCACTACTTCAGTATTTTGTAGCATTTAAATGGGGCTGGGCACCTATATTATTATCTCCAGAACAAACTCTAACCTGGACTAAATTTAAATCTATGATTTTACCCATATTAGCATTGTCCTTTGGAGGAATTGCTACAATTACTAGATATATGCGTTCAGAACTTTGTGAGGCACTTAATTCAGAATATATGTTACTTGCAAAAACCAAGGGTTTATCTCAAGTGCAGGCAACTGTAAAACATGCTATTCGTAATTCTTTCATACCCCTTGCAAATATAATTATTCCAATGTTTTTTGGAATTCTTGGAGGGGCTATGGTTATAGAAAATATTTTTGGTATACCAGGTTTAGGTCGTTTAACAGTTAGTTCCATAAATGCCTTAGACCATCCATTGACCATTGCTACACTATTTTTCTACTCCTTAATTGGATTAGTTAGTATATTAGTAGTGGATTTATCCTATGGAATTATAGATCCTAGAATTCGTATAGGAGGTAGAAAATAATGGACAATCAAAAAAACATAAAATTAAGCAAAGAGGATTTTGAATTTGTTCAATTAGATGAAGATATTAAAGATGAAAAATTTCAAGGAGAAGCCATAGGCTTTTTTAAAGATGCTATGATTCGCTTTAGAAAAAACAAGGCTTCTATTGTAGCAGCTTGGGTTATTGTAATAATAATTTTAATGGCAATTTTTGGACCATCTATGAATAAATACACTTATAGACAGCAACATATAGAATGGGCACTACTTCCACCAAGAGTTAAAGGTTTAGAAAAGCTTGGTATATTTGATGGAACTAAAGTAATGGAAGTAAAGAAAGAAAATTTAGATGGGAAATATAAAGATTGTGTAGTTAAAATATTAGAAGAAAATGAAAAAGAATATAATGGAGTAAAAGTTCCCATGGTTACAGCCAAAATAAATGTGTATAAATTAAAAGGTGCAGATGATGTGTACTTTTGGCTTGGAACTGATTCCATAGGTAGAGATATGTGGACAAGACTTTGGAGAGGTTCTAGAGTTTCATTAATGATAGGAATTTTTGCCGTTTTAATTAATNTGTTTATTGGAGTAGTATATGGTTCTATTTCAGGCTACTATGGCGGTTGGGTAGATATGATAATGCAAAGAATAATAGAAATAATTGGAGGAATTCCAAGTTTAGTTCTTATAATTCTATTTGTAATGTATTTAGGTTCAGGAATCATACCCTTTATTTTAGCCATGGTTATGACAGGATGGATAGGTATGAGTAGAATGATTAGGGCACAGTTTTATAAATACAAGGGTCAAGAATATGTATTAGCTTCTAGAACCATGGGAGCAAAGGATAGGACCTTAATATTTAGACATATATTGCCTAATGCCATAGGACCTATAATTACTCAGGCCACTTTGGCAGTACCTGGTGCCATATTTACAGAATCTTTCCTATCCTATTTAGGTTTAGGAATTGGTGCACCAGAACCATCTATTGGAGTACTATTGGCAGAGGGACAAAAGGTATTATTAGATTATCCTCATTTAACATTGTTTCCTGCCATAATAATATCTGTGTTGATGTTATCCTTTAATTTATTTGGAAATGGTTTAAGAGATGCTTTTGACCCAACACTAAGAGGACAAGAATAGGAGGTTTAAGTTATGGAAAACAATGAAAAAGTACTTCAAGTTAAAGACCTGTATATAACTTTTAACACCTTTTCTGGAAAAGTCCACGCAGTTAGAGGTGTAAATTTTGATTTACACAAAGGGGAAACTTTAGCAATAGTTGGGGAATCTGGTTCAGGAAAATCTGTAACCAATAAAGCTATTATGGGGATACTTTCTAAAAATGCTAATATTGAAAAAGGTGAAATTTTATATAATAATAAGGATTTAACTAAATTTAATGATAAACAATTTACAAAAATTAGAGGTTCTGAAATATCTATGATATTCCAAGACCCTATGTCCTCATTGGATCCTGTAATGAAAATTGGAAAGCAAATTACAGAAGCTATGTTTGCAAAAGAAAATATTTCAAAGGAAGAAGCTAAAAAGAAAGCTATAGACTTAATGGCTGCTGTTGGAATTCCAGAGCCTGAGAAAAGATACAATCAATACCCATTTCAATTTTCTGGTGGTATGAGACAAAGAATAGTAATAGCCATAGCATTGGCCTGTGAACCAGATATACTAATTTGTGATGAACCAACTACAGCTCTGGATGTTACAATACAGGCACAAATATTAGATTTAATTAAAGAAATTCAAGAAGAGAGAAATATTTCTGTAATATTTATTACTCACGATTTAGGAGTAGTAGCCAATGTAGCAGATAGGGTGGCAGTTATGTATGCAGGTAAAATTGTGGAAACTGGCACTGTAGATGAAATATTTTACAATCCAAAACATCCATATACCTGGTCTCTCCTTGCATCAATGCCAGACTTGGATACAGATGCTTCAGATGAATTACTTGTAATACCAGGGACACCTCCAAATATGTTATATCCACCAAAGGGGGATGCCTTTGCACCAAGAAATAGATATGCTATGAAAGTGGATTTTGAAAAAGAACCACCTATGTTTAAAGTATCCGATACACATTATGCAGCTACTTGGTTACTTCATCCAGATGCACCAAAGGTAGATATTCCTGAAACTTTGAAAAAGAGAATGAAAACTCAAAGGGAAAGGCAGGTGGTAGATTATGAATAAGAAACCAGTTTTAGAGGTGAAAAATTTAAAACAATATTTTACCTCTGGATATGGTAAAAACAAAACAGTAGTAAAAGCTGTAGATGATGTATCTTTTACCATATATAAAGGGGAAACTTTTGGCCTTGTAGGAGAATCAGGCTGTGGCAAAACTACCACAGGCCGAACTATAATTAGATTATACGAACCAACTGATGGAGAAGTGTATTTTAACGGAAAATTAATTTCGGGAAAACTTAGTAAAGAAGAAGAAAGAGAAGTAACCCGTGGAATTCAAATGATATTTCAAGACCCTATAGCTTCTTTAAATCCAAGAATGACTGTAAAGGAAATAATAGGGGAAGGACTAAAAATAAACAAATTATGTGATAGTGAAAAACATATGATGGAACTAATATATAATATATTGGAAACTGTGGGATTAACTCGGGAACATGCCAATCGTTATCCCCATGAATTTTCCGGTGGACAAAGACAAAGAATTGGAATTGCAAGAGCCTTAATTACAAATCCAGATTTAGTAATTGCAGATGAACCAATCTCTGCCTTAGACGTAAGTATACAAGCACAAGTATTAAATTTATTAAATAAATTAAAAGACCAATTGGGATTAACAGTACTATTTATTGCCCATGATTTATCTGTGGTAAAATATTTTTCTGACAAAATAGGTGTAATGTACAATGGTAAACTAGTAGAAATAGCAGAGTCAGATGAATTATATAATTATCCAATTCACCCTTATACTAAATCCTTATTATCTGCTATACCACTACCAGACCCAAATTATGAAAGACATAGAAAGAGATTGTATTATGATCCAAGTATTCACGATTATAGCAGAGAAAAACCAGAATTAATAGAAATAAGACCAAATCATTTTATATATGCATCTAAAGAAGAAGTAAAAGAATATAAGAAAAATTTATAAAACTATGACCATATTCCACTTAGGTATATGGTCTTTTTTGCCTAAAATTATCTGAAAAGGAGGAATTTTTGAAAAAATGCAGAAATATAAAATATAAAGAACTTTTTTAGGGTATATATCTATAAAACTTATGTGGATAATTTTAATGGGGGTAATGGGTATGAAAAAGGGGATAATTTGGTTATTGGGGATTATACTAATAATTGCTTTGTTTATGGTATATACAAACAAATACCCTAAACCTATGGAAAAAAACCATAAAGCAAGGGATAAATTAACACTTAGAATTGCTGGAGACAATAATTTTCCACCCTATGAATTTGTAGACGAAAAAGGAGAATATAAAGGATTTAATATTGATATAATGAGGGCTATAGAAGAAACAGTCCATATAGAAATAGAACTAATACCTATGAGATGGACAGATGCAGTTTCTGCATTGGAAAGGGGACAAATAGATGCTATTCAAGGTATGGCAAAAATCCCCAGTAGAGAAGAAAAATATAAATTTACCCAATCTACATCTATAAATTCTTCTGCTATTTTTGTGAAAAAAGAAACAGATTATATACGAAATATTAATGATTTAAAAGGTGCAAGAATTGCTTATCAAATGGGGGATATTAATGAAGTTAAAATTTTAGAAATACCCTATGCAATTATGATACCTCGTCATAATCAAGTGGAAGGTCTTGAGGCATTATTAAATAATGAGGCAGATGCTTTTATTGGGAATAAAGCTGTAGCCATATATAGATTAAATAAAATGAAGGCAGCTAATAAAGTAAAAGTCTTAGAAGAACCCTTTGGAGAAATTAGCTATGGACCTGTAACTATGCCAGAAAATCTGGAAGTTTACAATATTTTAGATGAGGGTTTAAGAAAAATTAAAGACAGTGGAGATTATGATAAGATTTATAAAAAATGGTTTGGAGATCAACTATCACCTGGTAGGTTTAATTTAAGATATTATTTAAAAGAAATTATTATTATATCCTTAGTTATTATTATCATTTTATTAGGTTTTTTCTTGTGGAATAAAAAACTTCAAATAGAAGTTGCTAAAAGAACAAAGGAATTGAAAATAGCAAATGAAAATTTAAAATCTCAACAAGAAAGAATATACAATTTAGCCTACTATGACACAGCTACAGGACTTCCCAATAGACTGTATTTTACTGAGAAATTAGAAAACACAATTGAAAGTTTAAATGAAAATGAAATATTAGCAGTGTTTTATCTAGATTTAGACAAATTTAAGCATATAAATGCTACCTTAGGTCATAAGATAGGAGATAAGGTATTAAAGTTAGTAGGAGAAAGACTTAGAACTACTATTGCTAATAATACATTGGCTAGGGCCAGTGGAGATGCCTATATTATATTAATAAAAGATGTAGAAAATGAAGATGAAGCTTTACAATTAGCTAAAAAGATTGTGGATGATTTTAAACAACCAATTTTGGTGGAAGATTATAAATTGTATTTAACTGTAAGTATAGGGGTGGCAATTTATCCAGAAGCAGGTATAGATAGTATTTCTTTAATAAAAAATGCTGAAGTAGCTTTGTATAAGGCCAAAGATATGGGAGGTAATAATTATTTTAAGTACAATGAAGAAATGGGAAAACAGGAATATTTAAACTTAACTACATTAAATGAATTGAGAGAAGCAGTAACCAATGATGAATTTATATTATATTATCAACCTAAGATAGATATAAAAACTAGGAAGATAATAGGTATGGAAGCATTAATTCGTTGGAAAAGCCCTAGAAAAGGACTAGTATTTCCAGATAAATTTATACCATTAGCTGAAGATACAGGTCTTATATTTCCCATTGGAGAATGGGTAATTAAGGAAGCCTGTAGACAAAATAAAGAATGGATAGAAAAAGGGTATAAGCCTAGAAGAGTTTCTGTAAATATTTCAGCTAGACAATTCCAACATTATAAATTTTTAGATACAGTGTCCAATGCATTAAAAGAAACTGGACTAGAGCCAGAATATTTAGGATTAGAAATAACAGAAACAGTAGCTGTATCAGATATTGACCATACTATTAATGTATTAAAAGAACTAAAAGAATTAGGGGTATTTGTCATAATGGACGATTTTGGCACTGGCTATTCTAGTCTTAGTTATTTAAAGGAAATGAGTATAGACGAAATTAAAATTGATAGAACCTTTATTAGTGATATGGAAATTAGTGAAAAAAATAGAGCCATATCCAATACCATAATAATTTTAGCAAAGCAATTTAATATATTAGTAACAGCAGAGGGAGTAGAGTCAAAGGAACAATTAAAGATTTTAGAAAATATGGGATGTCATAAGGCACAAGGTTATTATTTTAGTAAGCCTATTCCCAATTTAGAATTTGAAAAACTACTAGATTAAAACGACCAAATTTGGTCGTTTTTTTATTTTTTGACCTAGGTCAAAGTATATATGTTTAATATTTTCTATAATAAAGATACAAAATAGAAATAATTAAATAAAATAAAGGAGAAATAAAAATGACTAACAAAACTTATCAATTAAGCACTTTCACTTGTCCATCTTGTACTATGAAAATAGAAGGTGCCTTAAAAAAGACTAAAGGAGTAAAGGATTATGAAGTATTATTTAATTCTAGTAAAGTAAAAGTTACTTTTGATGAAGAAATAATTGAAAATGAAGATATTAAACTTATTTTAGAGAGACTAGGATATAGTGTATTGGGAGAAAAATAATATTTTAGGAGGCGGATATTATGAAAATTACTAAAGGACAAAGAGTAGCCTTATCGGGAATACTCATTATAATATCCTTTATGTTAAAAAATACAAATGGGGCTATAAATATAGCAAATGTTTTTATGATTCTAGCCGCATTTGTATCAGGCCTCCCCATAGCTAAAAATGCATTCTCTGCATTAAGATACAAGATTGTTGGAATAGATGCATTAGTAACTTTAGCTGTAATAGGTGCATTATTTATAGGGGAATATTGGGAGGCTGCAGCTGTTACTTTTCTATTTATGTTAGGAGAATATTTAGAATCTAAAACCATAGAAAAAACCAGGTCGTCTATTAAAGCATTATTAGATTTAGCCCCAGATATATCTAGAGTTATTAGAAATGGAGAAGAAATAGAAATTTCACCAGATGAAGTAATTAGAGGAGATATAGTAATAGTTAAACCAGGAGAAAAGATTTCTGTAGACGGCACTGTAATTGAAGGGGGAGCCTATGTAAATCAAGCTGCAATTACAGGAGAATCTATACCTGTAGATAAAGAAATTGGAGACAAGGTTTTTTCTGGCACCATAATTGAATCTGGATATATTAAAATTAATGCAGATAAGGTTGGAGAAGATACTACTTTTTCTAGAATACTTCAAATGGTAGAAGAGGCTCAAGATAAAAAGGCTAAAACACAAAAATTTTTAGAAACCTTTTCTAGATATTATACTCCTGCAATTATTATATTAGCAGTATTATTATTTTTATTTACAAAGGATTTGGTCTTATCCCTTACATTATTGGTAATTGCATGTCCTGGAGCCTTGGTTATATCCACACCTGTATCTATAGTAGCAGGAATTGGCAATGGTGCAAAACATGGAGTTTTAATTAAAGGTGGAGAAATAATGGAAGAAATGGGGAAAGTAAAAGTACTAGCCTTTGATAAAACTGGAACTTTAACTGAAGGTAAGCCTAAAGTAAATAAAGTTAAGGCTTTTGGAATAGATAAAGATGAACTATTAAAATTAACTGCCATTGGGGAGACTTATTCTGAACATCCCTTAGCTAAGGCAATAATTTTTGAAGCAGAAGAAAAATTTGGAACAATAAGTGAAATTCCTGAAGAATCAGAAATAGTTACAGGACAAGGTTTAAAGTTTAAATTTAAAGGTAAATATTATTTAATAGGCAATAGAAAACTACTATTTGATAATGGCATAATAATAAATGAAAATCAAGAAAAATATGTGAAATCTGAAGAAGAACATGGGCAAACTGTAATACTTGTCTCTGATTTAGAAAAAATTCTAGGGGCTATATCCATAGCTGATACAATAAGGGAAGATGCTAAGGAATTAATTGTAGATTTAAAACATCAAGGTATAAAGAAAGTAGTAATGTTAACAGGGGACAACAAAAGAGCAGCAGCTGCCATATCGAAGGAATTAGGAATAGATGAATACTATAGTGAATTACTTCCAGAGGAAAAAGTAGGAAAACTTAAAGAATTACAAGCAAAATTTGGACCTACTGCCATGGTAGGAGATGGGGTAAATGATGCACCAGCATTAGCCTCAGCTGATTTAGGAATTGCCATTGGTGGTGCAGGAACTGATGTAGCCATGGAAACTGCAGATGTAGTATTAATGTCTGATGAAATAAAAAAACTATCCTATGCAATTGGACTAAGTCGTGCCACAGTAAGAAATATTAAGCAAAACATTTACTTTGCCATAATAGTGGCAGCTGGACTTATTGCAGGAGTTTTAGGAAAAGTAGTATTTTTATCTTCTGGAATGCTAATCCACGAACTATCTGTACTTTTAGTAATAATTAATGCAGTAAGACTTTTAGGATATGGAGAGAAGAGGCGAAATAAGAAACAATTTACTGTAGTTTAGGAGGTGAGAATATGGGCTGTAGTTGTACTAATAAAAGAGAAAAGACTTGCATAGAAATAGTTCCTATTTTTAGCAATTTAAATTATGATGAAATGTTGGAAGTAGCAGGGATTACAAATAGTAGAGAATATAAAAAAGGTGAAATGATATATATGGCTGGAGATAGAGGAGAAAGTTTATTTGTAATCCACAAAGGCAAAGTTAAAATCACTAGATTTTCAGAAACGGGAAAAGAACAGGTGATTAGGGTATTGGGACCAGGGGAGTTTATGGGGGAATTATCTTTATTTGTCCACGAAAATCTAATTGATAATGCAGAAGCTTTAGAAGATACTACAGTATGTGTAATAAATGGGGAAAAACTAAAGGGACTAATGGTAAAATATCCAACTATTGCCCTTAAAGTATTGGAAGAATTAAGTAGTAGATTAGGTAAGGCTGAAAATTTAATAGAACATTTAGGAATACACAATGTGGAAACTAGAATTGCAGAAACTTTGTTGAACTTAGCTGATGAAAATGGAGAGATTATACTTAAAATGAGTAAAGGGGATTTAGCCTCCCACATAGGCATGAGTCAAGAAACTTTAAGTAGAAAACTTTCCTATTTTCAAGATATGGGATGGATTAAATTAGTAGGACATAGGAAAATAATTATATTAGATAGGAATAGTTTAATATAATGTTTTCCGAATAATTGGAAAGCAGTTCTAATAACAGGAAAACAACATTAAAAACTAAAATATGTCAGGGAGAATAGACTACTATTCTCCCTGGCATATTTTTTGCATCATTAGTATAGATAGCTAGATTTTATAAAGGAGGGAAAAAGGTGAATAATTTTGTATTTGCAGGAATGGATACAGTAGAACTAGCAAAGAAATATGGAACTCCTCTATACATTATGTCTGAAAACTATATTAGGGATAGAATCAATGAAATTAAAGAGGATTTTTTAAACAAATATCCTAATACTAAGGCATTTTATGCCAGTAAAGCCTTTTTAACTAAGGAGATGGCTAGAATTGTTAAAGATGAAGGTATTGGGATGGACGTAGTATCTGGAGGAGAATTATTTACAGCAATGGAAGTAGGCTTTCCTATGGAAAATATAATTTTTCATGGCAATAATAAATCTATGGAAGAATTAGAAATGGCAATTAAAAACAATGTGGGAAGAATAATAGTAGATCATTTAGGTGAAATAGACTTAATAGAAGCTATTGCCAAAGAACAGAATAAAAAAGTAAAAATACTTTTTAGAATAAGTCCTGGTATAAAAATCAATACTCACAAATATATACAAACAGGGCAAGTGGATTCTAAATTTGGAATTCCATTAGATGATAAAACCATAGATGAAGCTATGAAAAAGGCTCTTAATTCAGAGCAAATAGAATTATTAGGATTTCATTTCCATATAGGTTCTCAATTACTAAGTCCAGAAAATCATTTGGAAGGTATTGATGTATTAATTGAATTAATGAAAAAAGTAAAGGATAAGTATGGATTTATAACTAAGGAATTAAATACTGGAGGGGGATATGGAATTTATTATACTAATAAAGAAGAAAGAAAACCTCTAAAGTATTTTGTAGACCCTATTATGGAAGAAATAGCTCAACAATGTGAAAAATACAATTTAGAAAGACCTTTAATTATGATTGAACCAGGAAGATGGATAGTGGGAGAATCAGGAATTACAGTTTATACCATAGGCGCTATTAAGGAAATTCCTGGTGTTAGGACCTATGTTTCAGTNGATGGAGGTATGCCAGATAATCCTAGACCTAGTTTATATCAAGCAAAATATAATGGAATAATAATAAATAAAATAAATGAAGAAGCTACAGAAACCATAACTATTGCAGGAAAATGTTGTGAATCTGGGGACATACTAATTTGGGATTTAAAAACTCCTAAAGTTGAAACGGGAGATATGTTAGCAGTACTTTCCACAGGAGCATACAATTATTCTATGGCAAGTAATTACAATAAACTTCCAAAGCCTGCTGTAATTATGATAAAAGATGGGAAGGAAAGAGTAATAGTAAAGAGAGAAAGCTATAAAGATATTTTGAGAAATGAAATATAGCTTTTAATAACATTGTTTTTAAACCCTTTATAATGATATAATTGAGATAACAATATATCTTAAGGGTGATACAATGGCTTTTAATTCAAAGAAACATGTTAAGATGTTTACAGATATGATGTTTGAAGGTTTTATTGTAATAGATAGGGAAGGGAAAATACAAATTTACAATGAAAAAGCAAAAGAGATATTTGGAATTATACCTAAGGAGCAAATTAGCCATAAAAGAGGTAAAATAGAGACGGGAGACATAGTTATTATAGGAGACAATGCTATAGGAGAAGATGATGGGAAATTAGATTCCAATTCCCTTAAAATATTAGGAATTGAGGACAATAAAATAAAACAGGGAGATTCCATAATAGCCATTGGCCTTTATAATGAAAGAAAAACACCCCCCATATATAAAATTTTAAAAAAAGGTCATGGAGAGGATTTATTAGAATTAAAGACTAATTTTTTAGATATTCCCATTGAAGTAAAAATAGATTATATAAATAAATATATATCCATTAAAGTAAATAATAAGGAATATAAAATGGATTATATTAATGCCATAGGTCATATGGTGGTATTGGACAAAGACACTAAAAACATGAGATTTTATCAATCACAAGGCTATACTGTACGTAAGGAAAGTATTAATGATTTATTAAAAGGTGGAGAATTTAGAGGTAAAGGAAAATATAGTGAAGATTTAGATGTAATTGGGGAAGATATTTTTGAAATTCACAAATCTGATTCTATAATTGACGAATTTTATAAAGTAGCCCAGGGAAAAGACATAGTCTATGAAGATAAATATGAACAAATAAATGGAATACCAACTATATGTACCCTTTTACCTGTAGAAGATCAAGGTAAGAGAATAGGTGCAGCATTAAAAGTAGAAGATATTTCTCAAATTAAAAAAATAATAGCAGAAAGGGATAATGCCATTAGTAAATTGGAAAAAGCAGAAAGTCAACTATTAGAAGAAGAAACATTAAATAAGGCTTTCCCTAGATTTGTAGGAAATAGTAAAGAAATAAAACAGGTAAAAAGACTTGCATTAAAATCTTCGAAAACCAATTCCAATGTACTAATTTTAGGGGAAAGTGGTACAGGCAAAAGCTTATTAGCCAAGTCCATACATCAAAATAGTAAATTAAAAGATAAGCCCTTTGTCCATGTAAATTGTGGTGCCATACCTGAAACCCTGTTGGAAAGTGAATTATTTGGATATGAAGAGGGGGCTTTTACTGGTGCTAGAAAAGAAGGGAAAAAGGGCTTTTTTGAAATGGCCAATGGGGGCACTATATTTTTAGATGAAATAGGAGATATATCCCCTAGCTTACAAATTAAGCTATTAGAAGTTATACAAGAAAAGTCTTTTTATAGAGTAGGCGGTATAGAAAAAATCACTGTTGATGTTCGCATTATATCTGCTACTAATAAAAATTTAGAAGAGCAAATGTATAAGGGAAAATTTAGGGAAGATTTGTATTATAGAATAAATGTATTTCCCATCTGGATACCTCCTTTAAGGGATAGAAAACAGGATATTATACCATTAGTAGAACTATTATTGCCAAAAATATGTAAAGAAATAGGTTGTAAAACTAAAAGAATATCTGCAGAGGCTATTAATTTAATATTAAAATATCCTTGGCCAGGAAATGTAAGGGAATTGGAAAATGTTTTAGAGAGAGCAGTTAATTTAGCAGAAGGAAATATTATATTATCTAAACATATTAGTTTAAAAGTGGGAGAATTTGAAGTGAAAAATGATTCTATTATGTCATTAAAACAAGCAGTAGAAGAACAGGAAAAAAGATCTATTGAAGAAGCATTACTATTATTTAATGGAGATAAGAAAAAAGCTTGGAAAGCTTTAGAAATTAGTAAAACTACTTTTTATGATAAATTAAAAAAGTACAATATTGAATAATAAATTTAGCAATATTAATATAAGGGGGCAATAAAATTGATTAAACCAAAAGCACTAAAATTTGGGGATACTTTAGGGTTAGTAGCACCTGCTAGTTTTACCTCTAAAGAAAAGGTTGACAAATCCATAGAAATTGTTAAACAAATGGGGTTTAAAGTAAAAATAGGCAAAAGTCTTTATGAAAGATATGGATATTTATCTGGAAAAGATGAGATTAGGGCAAAAGATATAAATGAAATGTTTGAAGACAAAGAAGTAGATGGAATTATATGTCTTAGAGGTGGTTATGGTACCCCTAGAATTTTAGACCTGCTAGATTATAATATTATAAAAAACAATCCAAAGGTATTTATAGGATATAGTGATATTACAGCTTTACATATAGTATTTAATCAAATATGT
>JGI24707J26582_10001066_pt1 | contig 21801 bp, 18 predicted proteins | sample BioPla1DNA1_FD_26582 | JGI IMG/M metagenome (IMG submission 26582)
CCCTTATATGCTTTATATCAGTATTGTTACTTGGACCAGGGATTCCTTCTAAAATAATTATGCTGATTGCTGTACCGTGTATTGGGCACATTTTTATCTCGTATGTTTATGCTTTTTTTATGGTTTTAAATAATTCAGAAAAATTTTATTCCATGATTCTAGTTGTACTGCTCCCTAAGCTATTAATGTATATAAAACCGATATTAACTAGTAATCAGCTTATGNTATATTCCATTACCATTCTTATTTTTTTTATTATGATAACTTTGGNTTTCGGAACATATTATATTAAGACACATGCTGACATGATACCTTCCTTTCAAAAAGTAAAGGCACCTATAAAGGCATATTCTCTAATGCCAGTGATTTATATAGTATTTGCCTTAAATGATGTGATTGCTCCAACCATTCTTCAGCAGATGAGCGGTTTTGAAAAAAGTCAGATAGAAAGCTTTTATTTCATCGGAATTTTGGTAGGTATTGCTGTGATTCTTCTTTTACAATCCTGTTTTTCGATGAATATATGTATTATGCTGAATATTTCTATTGCATTTTTAGCTCTTGGTTTTGTGATAGATATAGTTAGAATGCAGTATCCAGATGTTGGTCTTATGTCATCCTTTTGTTTTGGAGTTGCCTATTCCATAGGCATTGTCAACATTTATTATCTGGGCGGATTTATGATAAAAAAATTTCAAAGCATTTATTTTTATAGGACGGGTTTTCTTCTTTCCTCTCTGTGTTACTTAGCCTCATTAGTTTTTGTCAAGATTTTCAGTCAGAGTGAAAAGTTGGTGTCTTCTATATTGATGGCTTTTATTTCGATTTGCATTATTATCCTGTTTTTTATCTTGTCACCTTTCTTTACTAAGATGCTGTATTTAGGGGAATGGATTGATGATGCCTACCGGGGAGATATCAGTCAGTGCTCGAGATTAGAAGCTAGATTGAAGGATTATAAGCTTACCCCAGCGGAAATAGAGGTATGCAGACTTCTCCTTGAGGGATATACCCTTCGACAGATTTCAGGCATGCAGTCCAAAGCTTATGCCACCATAAATACTTACTGTACATCTATATATCGTAAGTTAAATATTAATAGTCGTACTGAACTTTTCTTGTTGTTGCAAGAATACAAAGAATAGCAGATTATCAAGCTTTAACTCCCTCTCATTAGTTCTAATGAGAGGGAGTTTTTTCGTATTTCATGTGAACTAATGAAGTGTTTTTCTAAATCTCCCAAACTATATTATTTGTATATCCCATAGGTAAATTTAGGAGGTGATCTAGCTGAGACTTATAAATAGAATCAAAGAAATGCTATTGAAGTCAAAATCAGAAACAAAAGAGAAAGATGAAAAAGAAACAACAGTTTATAGTACTGAAACATCTTATGGGAAAAAGCTGAATCTTTCCCCCAATGAAAAGTTAAAATTGGTGGATAGTCTGACACCTAGAGAAAAAGAAACGTTTTTTATTTTATTGGGGGGTTACAGTCTCAAGGAAGCTGCTAAAAAACTAAACATTAGATATTCAACTGTCAATACCTATCAGACAGCCATTTACAAAAAGCTGAATGTAAATTCACGAGCAGAACTGATTATCAATTTTCGTGATCTATGGGAACCGAGGGAGGAATGATATAGATTCTAATAGGCGTTAAAGATGTTTGATTTTAAACATAAAAGGAGGGATTAATGATGAATGAACAAAAACATTTAAAGCAAGAGTTGGATTCAGCACAAGAAAATATCTATACTCCAGAGGATATTGAAAACAACAAAACCATGGCAGGGCTTGCATATCTACTGTTCTTTCTACCACTGCTTGCCTGTCCTGAATCCCGATATGCTAAATTTCATGCCAATCAAGCACTGATACTTTTGATTGCAGCTATTGCCGGAAACGTGGTACTGGGCATTATTCCTATAATCGGTTGGCTACTTATCCCAATCTATGGGATTGGTGTTTTGATACTTGGAATTATGGGTTTAGTAAATGGATTTGGTGGGAAGGCAAAGGAACTACCTCTCATCGGAAAGTTTACTATCTTAAAATAAGGCATGGAGCTTTCTTAAAAAAGTGAACAATTGATATCATGAACTTTTTAATTGAGGTGTTAACTTTTTGATATTTACACAAGTAATTTTAATAATTTTTGATTATAAAAAGGAGTTTGAACACCATATAATTAAGATGAATCAAAAAGATGACTTTTTTGAATATTAAATGATGGTGACGAGATAATAGGCTTTACTTTATACACACTTATTACTAAATAAAAACTTAGGAGGTATTTTGATGTTTAAGTATCAAAAAAAATGGAGTTATAGGATTTTAACAATGCTTTTGGCATTTGTCATATTTTTATCTGGCCCCTTTTGCACCCTTCAAGCATTAGTTACAACAGATGATCATACAATAGAAACTATCCATGAAGGAGGTATGTTAGCTGGCAGTGAAGATGAATTGGAAGAAGAAAAGTTTACTGAGGCTGAAAATCAAGATGAGCTAGCAGATGAAATTAGCAATGAGGTAACAGATGAAGTTAGCAATGAGCTAGCAGGTGAAATCAGTGATGAGCTAACAGATGAAATCAGTGAAGATATAGATAGTAGTTCACCGGAGTCTGCTTTATACACGGAGGACTTGCCGGAAACTAATGGGATTTTAGAGACTGATACTACACCACCTGCCTTTGCTGAAGACGGTTATCCGCATTGTAAAAGTCTGGTAGCAAATTCAAGATATTATCTTCTAGGATTTAAAGCAATAGAAAAATCTTATTTCTATGTTGTTATGTTGGAAAATGATGCACCTGTACCGGATAAAGATCAGGTTGTAGCGGGGAAAGACGGAGAAGGGCAGCCGGCTTTAATTGCATTTAATAACTCATCGGAACTGTTATCAGCAATTAGCATATCTGGTTTAGCACCACAAAATGATACTAAATATACTTTTTATGTACTTTTAGAAGATGAATCTGGAAATAGATCAGAGCTAGCTAGTGCATCCTTTACTTCGGGACCGGCTGTAGACTTTATTGCTTCTGACTATCCAAAGGTAGGGGCTATTGGAAGCGATAAAGTAGAAGTGAAGATAAAACTACAAGATATTGCAGAAAGTGACAAGGATAATGTATATTGGGTACTCTTACCTAAGGGTGCTGCTAGACCCAACATTAATCAAGTTATTTTAGGAACAGATGGTAACAATGTGTCAACAATTTTTTCAGGAAGATCAAAGCTAAGCACTGGAATCGAGGAAACAATTCTTATAACTGGAACTGAAGAAAATACAGATTATGATTTTTATATGGTTGTTGGTGAGAATTATTTGAGCACTCCATTGGTTATTTCTAGCGATGTTATTCATCTTGAACTCAAAACTAAAACAGATAGCGAAGAAAAAATGGTCTGCGAACTCGATGGTGTGCAATATGAAAAATTGCATGACGCTTTGGATAATGTAGATTCTTCAGGAACCATTAAATTATTAAAAAGCTTCACTACTGATCAAAGCGTTATTATTGAAAATAAAAAAATTACTCTTGAACTCAACGATCAGACACTAACAATAGACACTACTGATAACGAAGGGTTAAAGGTAATTAATGGAACCTTGCAACTGATGGGTGAAGGCCAATTAAATGCAAGGGGAAAGTTATATGGAGTCTGGACAGATAGAAGTGAAGTCACTGTAACTAATGCCACAGCACTTGGTGATGAAAGCAGAGATGGTATTGGAGTCTATGCTAAAGGGGATTCCGAAGTTAGAGTTTTAGGTGATATAAATGCTGAAGTAGGAGTAAATCTTATAGGTGATCCATATGATTATACACAGGTTACCGTCTTTGGAGAAATCAATCTGGCAGAAGGCACTTATGAAGATAACTATGTTATTGTTGGCAGTAATTATATGCCTAAGTCCTGGGGGGCATTAAAACGTACTAGTGAATTGATAGATGATGAATTTCTCATCTATACCAATGGCTTTGGAGATTCAATGGTGTCTGTAAAGGTGGATTCTCCTGTGGAAACTCGAAAATGTGCTATGTTAGATTTCAATGATATGGGTTTTGATTTGCTCTATTCAGAACTGGATGCAGCATTGAAATTAGCTATAGAAGGTAGAGAATACGAAATAGAGTTGCTAGAAAATATTGACTACGGTAAGACTATTGAAACTATGGGATGTAGATGGCAGTATTTTTTGAATGGATATAAGCTAAATCTTATTACTAACCAAGAGATTGGATTAAATGCTACTAGTGATTTTACTGTTATAGGGCCAGGAGAATTTAATGTAACTGCAGCAAAATATGGAGTAAAGGTTGTTGCAAGTTATGCTAATGTAGTTGTCACAAATGCTACTGCCACAGATAAAGATGGTGTAGGAATTTATGCTGGGACCAAAGAGACCAGGAAGGTCAATATCAAAGCATTAGGAGATGTTACTGGAAAAGCTTATGGGATATTATTAAACGGTTCCGAAAATCAGGTGTTGGTAGAAGGCAATGTTTATTCTTCTGAAGTTGGGGTTGGTGATGAAAATTTAAGTGCTAGTACTGTAATTGTGGAAGGAAGTATTTATTCAGATCCAGTTAAGTATCTGGGACTTGGTGAAATCTTTGTGAGAGAGTCAGACGGCACACTAGATCATGAATTCCCTGAAATGAAGGATTATATGCTGTATACAGTCAAAGAAGCATCTTATATCGATCTTTGGGTAAGAAATGCTGATTTTTATGATTTAACTGTGGTAAATGGATTTGGATCAGGAAAATTTGCAGAAGGGATTTGGGTGCCTATAAAGGCAAATATTCCAGTAGGAAGAATGTTTGATATGTGGATAAATGATGGTGGAGGAGAGTTTGGAGAAGATGATGAACCATGGACTTGGTTTAAAATGCCTTCCAAAGATGTAACCGTTACAGCAGTATTAGACGGTGAGCCTTTTGAAAGTTACCTTCTTACTGTTGAAAATGGCATAGGAACAGGCAGTTATGCTGCGGGTTCAGAAGTCACTATAAAAGCAAACACTCCAGCAAAAGGAAAGGTATTTGATAAATGGATATGTGAAGGAGATGGAGTTTTTAAAGATGCCAATAGCCCTAATACAACCTTCATTATGCCAGCCAATGCAGTAACAATTAAAGCGACTTATAAGGATGCTCCAGTAGAAAGCTACACCCTGACTGTAAAGGATAGCTATGCCAATAACAGTGGAGCAGGCAAATATGCACCTGGAACAAAAGTCTTTATCCATGCAGGCAGCAGGAGTAATTATAGCTTTGCAGGTTGGACCAGTTCCGGTGACGGCAGCTTTGCCAATGCCAGCAGTGCAAGTACCACTTTCATCATGCCTAAGGGCAACACCACTATAACCGCCAACTGGACTTATAAAGGTGTTGACAGAGGCAGTGGAGGTAGTGGAGGCGGTGGTGGAGCTAGTGCAGGCCCATCTTCTCCTGCAANCCCAACAACACAGGTCAAAATATTAGAAGAAAAGAAACCAGACCAACCAGTAACTGTGGCAGCACTTATCAATAATACACAAAAAGATAAGGGTGAAGTCAAAACAGTAATCTCTGATAAGGTAATTACTGATGCAATAAATTATGCTCAATCTTATGCTAAGGATCAAGGGAGAACTAGAAATGGAATTTCAGTAGAGTTAGATCTTTCTGTACCAAAGGACTCATCTTCACTGACAGTAACTCATAGCAAAAGTGCTTTTGACAAATTGGTGAGGACAGGAGTTAAAAGTTATAAAATCAGCGGATATCCTGTAACAATCAGTTTTGATGAAAAGGCTTTAGAAGAAATTAAAAATCAAAGCGAAGGCGATATTACCATTTCAATTAAAGCTGTAGAAAACATTGCTGCAGAAGCAAAGGAATTTATAGGTATAAGACCTGTATATAAGATCGGAGTTAGCTATGTTAAGGATGGAAAAACCATTATGATTTCTGATTTAAACGACGGTATTGCAACCATTTCTATACAATATGAACCAAGCAAAAATGAAACAGTGAGTTATCTTTGCGGTGCATATGTAAATGAAAAGGGTAATGCAAGTCTTATTGATGGAGCAAATTATGACATCAATGAGAGTGCATTAAAAATAACAACTAGCCATCTCTTAATTCACGGCGTAGCTTATAAAGAACCAAGTGTAAAGTTTATTGACATTGAAAACCATTGGGGTAAGGAGGCTATCGAATATGTAGTGGCTAGAGGCTTGATTACTGGTACTTCTGAAACAACTTTCGAGCCTGACATGCCCATGACAAGGGGAATACTAGTAACTGCTTTAGGAAAATTGGCTGGTGTGGATGTAAATGCATATGATAGCAATAGTTTCACAGATGTAAAAGACAATAGCCCTTTCCGTCCTTATATAGAATGGGCATATAAAAAAGGTATCGTGGGGGGCATAGGTAATCAAAAATTTGCACCAGATAGGGTAATTACCCGTGAAGAAATTGCAGTCATCTTTCAAAACTATGCTAAGGCTACTGGGTATAAACTACCTATCATCCACGAAGCAACTGCTTTTGTTGATATTTTAAACATCGATAGCTATTATCAAACAGCAATTACAGCTATGCACCAGGCAGGAATCATGATGGGTGACACGAACAATCGATTTAATCCAAAGAATATTGTTAGCCGTGCACAAGTCAGTTCCATGCTTTACCGCTACATTAAGTTGACCATAGACCATGATACAGCCTATGGTTGGACATTGAATGATATTGGACAGTGGTCCTACTACAAAAATGGAGAGAAATTAATCGGAACACATACTATTGATGGAGTGAAGTATTTTTTTAATGCTAATGGAATATTGAAAACCGGTTGGGTGAAGGATGGCACCAATTGGAGATATTATTTGGAGAATAATGCCGTTATAGGCTGGCTGGATATTAACCAAAAGAGCTACTACTTCCTTGAGGATGGACTGATGGTTTCAGATAAGTGGCTAGAGATTGATAATGATTGGTATTACTTCTATAATGACGGGTCGCTTGCCAAAAATACCAAGGTGGATGGCTATGAAATAGATGAAAATGGTGTGAGAAAAAATAAATAAAGCAAGTGAAAAGCACGGGGACGGTTCCGAAGCATGGGGACGGTTCTGAAGCAAGGGGACGGTTCTTCTGCTTCATTCTTTTTGAAGAATGAAGCAGAAGAACCGTCCCCTTGCTTCGGAACCGTCCCCCTGTTTTGTCCTCTGTTTCATATAGTAGTTGACAACTGATATACACTGTTATATACTGTTTATTGAAAAGGGGTAATCTAATATGGATATTATACTTAACCATTCATCAATGATACCAATTTATGAGCAATTAATGGATCAGATTAAATCTAAAATAATTCAATCCGTATTGAAAGAAGGAGAGGCTCTCCCTTCTGTAAGGACACTTGCTAGAGAGCTTCGTATTAGTGCTTTAACAGTGAAAAAGGCTTACGATAGGTTAGAAGAAGAAGGATTTGTAACAACCGTTCATGGAAAAGGAACTTATGTGACTGCTTCTGATAAACAGTTGGCTGTTGAAGCAAGAAGAAAGGCTGTTGAAGATGCTTTCACAAAAGCCATTGATAAGGCAAAGGCAGTTGGATTGAGCAAGGAGGAAATCCTTGAGATTGTTAATATTATTATGGAGGATGAGTCATGATATCGTTAAAAAACGTTGTAAAAACTTATAGTGACTTTCAATTAAATATATCGATGGCAATACCAAAGGGCAGAATTTCGGGTCTTGTTGGAAAGAATGGAGCAGGTAAGAGTACTACTATAAAGCTGATTTTAGGGTTGGTTAAACCTGATAGTGGAGAAGCAAGTGTTTTTGGTACACAAAGCTGCAAACTTACTATAAAAGAAAAGGAGCAGATAGGAGTTTGTCTTGCTGACACAGGCTTTAGTAATCAGCTTAATATCTTGGATATTGAGTCTATCCTTGTAAAAATGTATCCAGGGTTTGACAAGGCGTATTTTCAAAGAAAGTGCGAGGAATTAAAACTTCCAAAAGATAAGATAGTAAAAGAATTTTCAACTGGAATGAAAGCAAAGCTTCGTGTTTTAGTTGCTATGACACATAAAGCAAAACTTTTGATTATGGATGAACCTACAGCAGGTCTTGATGTAGAAGCACGCAATGAAATACTGGATATGCTGAGAAATTATTTAGAAGAAGATGAAGAGCGTACAATTTTGATTAGTTCACATATATCTTCTGATTTAGAAAACCTTTGTGATGATATTTATTTGATTCATGATGGAAAGATAATCCTTCATGAAGATACAGATGTCATTTTGGATCAGTATGGTATCTTAAAGGTAAATGAAGCCCAGTATGCGACTCTTGACCAAACGTATATTTTGAAAAGTCACAAGGAACATTATGGGTATGCATGTTTTACAAACGAAAAGAAATATTATCAGGAAAAGTATCCTGATATTGTGATTGAAAAAGGTGGAATTGATGAGCTTATTTTGATGATGACAGGAGGGTATAGATAATGGCTGGCTTATTTGAAAAAGATATACGATTGCTTTTACGCAGAAAACAGACCCTCGTTCTTTTTTTAGCTCTTGCTGTCGTAATAGGATTTACACAGGAGGGAACATTTATACTCGGATATTTACCATTTTTAGGTATGATGTTGACCATCAGTACAATTTCTTATGATGAGATAGATAATGGATATACATTTTTGATGACATTGCCAATAGATACTAAAACGTATGTTAAAGAGAAATATTTATTATGTTTAAGTGGGACTTTTATTTCATGGATTTTTGCAGTTGTTCTATACTTTGCTTCAAAGTTTCTTAGAGAGACTAATATTGTAATTGCCAATGAAGTTCCAATTATCGTCTCATTTTTACCTGTTTTGCTATTGGCTATGGCAATAATGATTCCAATCCAATTAAAGTTCGGTGCAGAAAAAAGCAGGATTGTTTTATTAATCATATTTGGAATCACAGCCATACTTTCATTTCTTTTTGAAAAGGTGATTGGAGCAGAAAGAATAAATAGCATGATTATAAAGTTAGATAATTTAAATGGTACGGTTATTGGAGTGAGTGCTACCTTATTTGTAATATTAGCTGCAATAATATCTTATGTGATTAGTTGTAAAGTAATGCAGAATAAAGAGCTTTAAAGAAACACGGTGAAGCACGGGGACGGTTCTTCTGCTTCAGATGGATAGATTAATAGTTTATCAATTACTTTGAGATAATAACTATTGCAATTTTTTACTCTTCACAAAAGTATTAAGCCAAAAATTCTTTTTCATGCGTTAAAAATAAGATAAAAAAATGGGATATGAATGTATATGACTTTACAGTAAAAGATAATAAGGGAGAAGAGCTTTCTTTATCACAATGAAAAGTAAGATTTTACTCATAGTTAATACAGTTACAAAATCTGGCTTAACCTCGCAATACGAAGAACTCGAGTCATTATATTAAGAGATATAAGGATAAATGATTTGAAAATTTAGAAAATTATTGATTGATAAAGACGCAAAAGTATATAAAAGCTATTCACTTGGTTATAAGACAGAGTTACTTGAAGACTATATAGAAAAATTATTAGGCGAAAAAATAAAGGGATAATTCTTTGCTTTCCTAATTCAGACAAAGTAAAATAAGAAGCAAAGAGCTATCCTTTTATTTTTTATTAAAAGACATCAGTTATTGTTTTGAGAAGGCAGATGAATTATTATGTCTGTATAAATATATTAAAAAGGGTGATTTTATGAACGAGTTATCTTACGAAAAGAAATGGCATTTTTGGGATAGCCCTTCTATTCTCCTCGACATTGATAGCCTGATATATCTTGTTGTATCCGTAGTATTCATTTGGGGGATAGTTTGTATTGTCAAAAAACGAATGAAAAAAGATAGCATTAAGCTTAGTGATTTTATAGGTAGGTATATGATTTTATGTTCTTTGCCAGTCTTTTGTATTTTTTTAGTTCAGTTAATAATGTCAGGAAAATTTATTTTAAGTAATTGGATAGTCACATTTTTACCATTAATCTATGCAGTAATTATCCAGGCCATATTTATTATAATTAAAAAGCCAAAAGGTAAATAAAGAGGTGGTTTAGCTGTTTTTTACATAAATATTGCATCTCCAAATATTTCTTCGAAGGATTTATCTCTTGGCTGATAAAGTTTGATTTCTGCATCAAATTTTTTAAGAAATCTATTACAAATGGTTTTAACATCATAATATATATTAATGATATAGTCTTTAATTGTATGATATGGAAGTCAATGTTATATTCTTTTATTTTTATTGACTCAAATAAAAATACCATTCTGTTAAATATGGTTGACAGATATTTCTTCCTCCTCATCATTTATTGCTTTTTTAAAACTATCGCAAAAAAGCTTGTAAAAAACAAATTTAATCTGGTCTTAGTGCAATCAGAAAAACAAATAAATGTAAGCAAAAGAACCGTCCCTTGCTTTGAGCTTGATTATCTATTATAATTGTAGTCAGTAGGCTATAGGCTGATTAAAAGCCAAATTAAGAGCCTAAGGAAAAATTTAAGAAAGGTAAGGTATCTGCAGAAAATGTTCAATTAATTCACTTAACTAGGAAAATGTACAATTAATTGCTTAACTAAGAAAATGTAGTTTTGAGCAAGTCGTTGGTAAACGGCTTAGTTATTATGCATTTTTACCTGTGAGTGGATAGTATTGACTTCTGTAGATAGCTTTTGATAACTATACTTTGCTGTAGATTCTGTTGCCTAAGGGACTACTATACTCTTTTTGGTCTAAAGCCATGGGCAATAGAAGATATAGTTTTTTTGGTATGGTTAAGACCTGCAAGGATACTATCCTCTCCGGTAAATTTAGGAGGGGTTTTTTATTTTGTTAGTAGAATGTAGAAATCTAAAAAAATCATATGGAGATCGCCTTATTTTAAATATTGAAAATCTTTGCATATACGATCAAGATCGTATTGGTATTGTAGGAGTAAATGGGGCAGGGAAAACAACTTTATTGAATCTTTTAAGCCAAAAAATAGAACCTGATGAAGGATGGGTAAAACTTTATGGGAAATGTTCCTTCATCTCCCAACTAGAGCCCCCTGAGGAAGAAACAATTCGACAAGAAATGGCTTCAAAATTTAAAGTTTCCCACACCTATTTGGAGAGTATGAGCGGAGGAGAAAAAACCCGCTTTAAGCTGGCGGCCAGCCTTAGTCAAAATAATGCAATTATTTTTGCTGATGAACCTACTTTGACTCTAGTACCCCCAGTATTTCAATAAAAGCAAAACCTCACATCGTAGCCCCTGGTAATGGTTGTAAAGACATAACTAGATTAGCTACTGCACCTGTCGGAACTTCCAAAGGTTATCGTATTTATGTTACCTTCTTAGTAGAATGGGAAATAGAAGTTCCACCAGAGGGAGATTTAATAGCTGACCTAGTTATAATTCCTAATATAAAAGCTATTGAAAAAGGTACAACAGCGAATGTAACCTTTACTCTTGATGCAAGCGGTTCAAGAAGTACACACTATCCTATTACAAAATATGAATTTTGGTTTGATGGCACAAGAAGTTTCAATGACAGTAATTATTTAGGTGCAACTTCGAGTAGTGTAACATCTACAACTAGGACAGGAGTTCAACCTAATTCTACATGGTACGGAAAAGTAAGAGTCTATGATGAAAAAGGGAATACTGCTGAAGCGGAAGCAAGAGTGACAATTGGCGAAATAGACCTAAGTAAAGGAATCTATGCCGACTTAGATTTAACTGTTAACGATCCTAAAGTAGTTGAAAGAGATCCAAATGGATACTGGGTAAAAATAAGAATTCCTTATACCGAAAGGAATGAGGATATCGAACTAAAAGTAGTTATGGATGCTTCAGAAAGTATAGCTCAAAATGGAATAAGCAACTATAACTTTGATTTACTCAATGTCGGTGAAGTAGTTGACACCATAAGTCCCTGTGATTCACAGCAAGTGCCATGAGTCTTAGTGGTTTAAGAAGTTTTTCAGGACCATTTGATTGGATTGTTTCAGATTTTCAATCTGTTCTTAAAATGATAGAATCAGATTTTGATGATTTTATGAATAAAGACAATATCTTTGAACTTCCGTTTGATCCGAACAAGACTAGACGATTTATTGATGAAAAATATGGTTTTCTATTCCTCATGAAATAAAAGAAAACTTAGAAGATGAATGGGATATGATTAAAGATAAATATTGCAAGAGAGTAAAAAGATTTATTGAAAAATCAAAAAAGCGAATATGTTATTTAAGAGCTGTGAAAAATAATGAAGAAATTTTGTATATAGAAAACAATCAGGAATATATAAATTCTGTAATTAAAAAACATAATCCTAATAGTACAATTATATATTTGCTTCTTAATGGAATGCATTTTGATAGCAGTTTTAAAGGTAATTACTATTACCTTAATATTGACTGCTATAGGAACGATTATTTTGGTATGCTTTATATGTTTAGGAATTCAATGCAATTATTGGGTAGATGTAAGACTCTTTTATCTGATGAAGTTTTTGCAAATAATATTGAATATAGAAATAAAGTATTTAATGATACGGGTAAAACATTTAAAATATTGCTGCATGAGATTGAAAATGGGTCAAAAATAGGAATAAAGATTCTAGAAAAATGTCTGGATTTGTATGATGGACTTTATATTTGGGGTGCCGCAAAACTTGGTTTGATTATTACCAAGTATATGAAAGATAACAATATAAACATCTTAGGCATAATAGATAGTAAAGAAGAATTACGTGGGACTAAAGTAGAAGGAATAGAAGTAATTTCTTTTGACGATGTAATAGATAACAAAAGTATTTTTATTACTGTATTAAATTCTAAAGCTGTTAATGAAATATCTAATATGATTAAAACGAGTAGAAAAAATCTTAAATTTGCAACGTTCGAAGATTTAAATGCTGATTTGTTTATGTTTTTGTTAGAATAAAAGATAGATTAAAACCAAAGGAAATATTTAGAATTTAAGTGTTTTATAGAGTGATTATATTAAAGTATGCAAAATAGGATTATATAGATCGTTTGATAATTATATAAGTAATTACCCGCTAAGTCATACAATAATTAATGAAGGTGCATAATAACATAACAGGTATAGCTTATTAATTAATTTGGAGGATTAAAATAATGGAAAATCATCTAGTAGACTTTGATAAAATAGCATGGGTTGAATCAGCAATTGGGATAAGGCATAAAAGTTTTAAAAAGGATGGAAAAACAATAAAGTTGATTGAATTAAGTGATACGTACTGTTATAAAGATTGGTGCACACGTGGTCATATATCATATATATTAGAAGGTAAATTTACAGTTAAATTTGAAAATCATACAGAAATATTTAATACAGGAGATATTGTTTTTATTCCAAGTGGTAAAAAACATATTGCTATGGTGGAAAAAGGAAATCGACTAAAGATGATTTCTTTTGATATTTAGATAGTTTCGTTATTATCAGTCAAATTCTCCTTAAGGCATTGATTAAGAAATATTGGACTATAGTAGTCTCTTTCTTTTTTTTGAAGTATATGCTAAGATTGCATTATAAAATAAACATATTAAGTTATTCTATCAATAATCTAAATACTAATAACACGTCTTTAATGACGTGATTTTTTCTACTAAAAAACGGAACTGAAAGAATGTACTGAACAACTATCCTAATACTGTAGACATAGAATGTCTCAGCAAGAAAAAACCAGCAATTGCTCGTTTTGTGTCCTGTAATATTTGATGATATGATAGTATCTTATTTTTTGAAAGGAGGCTGTAAAACATTTGGATTTAATAAAAACGGGTGCTTTTATTAAAAAGCTTAGAAATGAAAAGAAACTAACTCAGGAGCAATTTGCAGAACAGTTTGGTGTATCTAGAAGAACTGTTTCACGATGGGAAACAGGAACTAATATGCCTGATCTTGATATTTTGGTAGAGATGTCAGACTACTTCAATGTAGATCTTCGTGAACTGTTGGATGGAGAAAGGAGAAGTGAAAAAATGAATGAAGAATTAAAAGATACTGTATTGAAGGTAGCTGATTATAGCAATAGTGAAAAAGAGAAGATAACAAAATTTATGCGTATGTTATTTATTGCTGGAATAATAGCAAGTATAATCAATGCAATATTGAGTCGTAGTGAACTTCCTGAGACATTCTGGGTCGGTTTTGCAGAAGGTGCATCTTTTGGATTAATATTAATCGTAATGGTTTATGGTTTATTATACACAAGCGGATATCTTTTAAAGCTAGCAGCTGCGAAAAAGCGTATTACTGGCAAACAATAAATTTTAGAAATAGGGGACGATTTTTTGCTTCCTCGCAAAATTAGAAGCAAAAAGTCGTCCCCTAGATTTTTAGGTCTAAATATAAATAATTTGTAAGCCGATATAATAAATATCTTATTTTACAATGTTTAACATTAAATTACATTTTGTACAGTAATTATTAAGAAATTATACTGCAAACATATCACTTAATAATTAAAATTCTTAAAACACATAATAAAATAATTATCCATCCTCAAAACACATCATGAAATATTACGCAAATGCATATAAACAGTGTTCTTAGAAATTCCCATATATGATGCTACCTTAACAACAGCATCTTTTAGATTGAAGATACCTTTTTCGCTTAATAAGCTAATTATTTCTTTATTTTTATTAGAAACAGGTATGTTAGGATTTGACAGTACCTTTGACTTTGCTTCTTCTAATGCAGATATAATTAATTCATCCACATTATCTGAGAAAGTTTCAGCAACATTTAAATTAGAATCATTAGGTATGAATTTAGCAAGTACTTCTGATAAAGGGAGATTTGTATAGAAGTTTATGCAGAGCATACCAATAATTCTATCATATTCTCCGATTATTGGAATAGTAGTAGATTTCATCATGGTGCCATTCTTATCCCTATTAAAATAGCTTATAGATTTTTTATCATTATTTTTTTTCAGTGTTTCAAGCATAGATAGAGCAAAATCTGTAATTGGGGCCCCTTCGCTTCTGCCTGAATAGTGTCCATTTACAATTTTAATGACAGATTTATCTAAGTCTTCAAGACTATGTAGTATTATCTCATAACCGCTACCAAGATAGTCAGCAAGACCATCTACCAATGTCTTATATGAATTTAGTATTAAGTTCTCTTTTTCTGTGAGAACAATATGATAATGATCCACTTTTTTCACCTCCCTTAATTCTAGTTTTAGTTATTAAGGTATACTACTTGGTTTTTATATTTGTAGTTATATTTTAGTTTACATTATTTATAAAAAAACGCAAGAATAAATTTTACCAAATGAAATATTTTTCAGTAAAAATGCACAAAATATATGATAAAAGTTTATAGAAATAATAAAAAAAATTTCATTGACTGAAATAAAGTTTATCATGTAAAATATAAATATAAAGTAATGGAGGTTAAAAAAATGATTAAGAAAATAAATACTAACCAAGCACCAGAAGCAATTGGCCCATATTCTCAGGCAACCCTATATGGAAACATGTTATTTACATCTGGACAAATTCCAGTAGACCCGAAAACTGGCGAAATAGTTGGAGATGACATTGAAACTCAGGCAAAGCAAGTAATGGAGAACTTAGCTGCAGTATTAAAAGAAGCAGGTAGTTCTTTTGAGAAGGTAGTAAAAGCTACTTGCTTTTTAAAAGACATGAACGACTTTGCTAAATTCAATGAAGTTTATGCAAAATATTTTACTAGTAAACCAGCACGATCATGCGTGGCAGTAAAAAGTTTACCTAAAGACGTTCTTTGTGAAGTTGAGGTGATAGCAGTAATTGAATAAAAAATTTATCAAAACACAAAGAATAATTTAGAGGGAAAACAAAAAGTAAAATAAGAGGGTAAAATAAGAGAGGAGTACAATTATGAGTAAAAAGGATAATAAAAACAAACAAGAAAGAATAAAGAAACAACCAACGTTCTTTTTAGCATTATTACCTATAATTGTAATGATATTATTATTAGGTATTGGTTATGCAGTAATGGGACTAAGTCCTGAATTATTAATGCTTGTGTCTGCAGTGGTAGCTGGAATTATTGCATTATATTTAGGTCATTCTTGGGATGACATTATGGATACAATTGTGTCAAAGTTATCTAAAACAATGCCAGCAATTTTTATTTTAATTATTGTTGGTCTACTTATCGGTACTTGGATGATAGGTGGAACCATACCTATGATGGTTTATTATGGACTAAAAATCATTAGCCCAAGTTTCTTAATTATAACTTCCTTTTTAGTTACAGCTTTTGTTTCAATATGTACAGGAACTTCATGGGGTTCAGCAGGTACAGTAGGTGTTGCAATAATGGGTGTGGCAGCTGGAATGGGAGCTCCGCTTCCTATTGTAGCAGGAGCAGTAGTGTCAGGTGCTTACTTTGGCGATAAAATGTCACCATTATCCGATACAACTAACTTAGCCCCTATAGCTGCGGGATCAAAATTATATGAACATATTGGACATATGTTTTGGACAACCCTTCCTGGTTTTCTAATTGCATCTATTGTTTACACTATAGTAGGTTTGAGATTAGATGTTGGCTCAGCAGTTGCACCTGAAAGAGTTACTCAGGTTATGACTTCTATAGAAGGTATCTTTGATTTTAATATACTATTAGTAATTCCAGTAATTATAGTATTAGCTGGTTCAGTTATGAAGAAGCCAACTATTCCTGTAATGTTATTATCAAGTGCAGTTGCAATTTTTAATTCAGTTGTATTCCAAGGCTTTACTTTACAACAAGGGTTTACTGCTGCAATAGATGGATTTAACTTATCAATGGTTAATATACCTGGCTTTGATCCTTCCACTTTAATACCTGATGTAGCAAGACTTCTTGAAAGAGGCGGTATGAAATCTATGCTAAGCACAGTGCTAATTGCATTTTGTGCCTATGGATTTGCAGGGACATTAGCGGTAACAGGTTCTCTTGATATTGTTCTTGATAGACTAACAAAAGTAGTAAAATCTACTTTTGGACTTGTACTTGCTACAGTTATATCATGTCTAACAGCTGTATTTGTAACTTCTAATGGACAATTATCAATATTATTACCAGGTGAGATGTTTAGCAAAACTTATATTAAAAAAGGATTACATCCTAAAAACCTTTCAAGAACATTAGAAGACTCTGCAACTGTAACGGAACCTATAGTTCCATGGACAGCAGCAGGTGTATATATGGCTACAACTTTAGGTGTACCAACCTTAGAATATCTACCTTGGGCAATCCTTTGTTATACAGGAGTTATTTTTGCATTGATTTGGGCGGCTACCGGAATTGGTATAACTAAAATCAAAAAAGGTGACGAACACTACGAAGAGTATATTAGCTTAAATAAGGCAGATGGAGTAGCTGTTGAATAAATAAAAAATTTATTATAAAGATCTAACTAGGGGAGCGGATATTTACGATATATCCGCTTCTTGGAAGGAGGAAGTAAAAATCCGTGTATAACTTTGATAAAATAATTAATCGTAGGAATACAAATTGTGCTAAGTGGGACACTCTTGCTGCAATGTATGGACGAAATGATCTTATTCATTTAGGTGTGGCTGATATGGATTTTGAGTCTCCAAAGCCTATTTTGGACGCATTTAGTAAAGTAGTTGACCACAAAATATTTGGCTATACCGATTTAAATGATGGCTTTTATTCAAGTATTCAGCGATGGATAAATAAACAATTGGGAGTAAATATACCTAGAGAGTGGATTGTTTTTTGTCCTAGGATTAATATAGCTTCTAGTATATGTGTAGATACTTTAACAAGTCCAAGTTCTTCAGTTATTCTTAATTCTCCAGCATATTCACCTTTAAAAGAAGCTATTGTAAAAAATAATCGTAGATTAATAGAAAATTCATTAGTAATTAAGAATGGAAAATTTACAATGGATTTTGATCATCTAGAGTCAATAGTGGATGATGACACCGAGATGTTTATACTATGTAATCCTGATAATCCTAGCGGCCGGGTTTGGTCAAGAAAAGAGCTAGAGCAACTAGTACAATTTTGTAAAGAGAAAGACTTAATTTTGTTCTCTGACGAAATACATTCTGATTTATTAGCAGAAGGAGTTAAGCATAACAGTGCTCTTCATTTTGAAGAACTATACGATAGATTAATTTATGCAAATTCACCTACAAAGACCTTTAATATACCTGGAGTAATTATATCTTACATGATTATCCCAAATGAAGAACTTCGTGACAAGGTCAAAAAATCAATCGATAGAATTGGAATGCATAATCCAAATATATTCTCTGTTGTTGCAGTAGAAGCAGCTTACAACCATTGTGATGATTGGCTTATGTCAGTTAAAGATTATGTGAATGAAAATGAAAAGTTTGTTAGAAGCTTTTTAGAAGAAAATATGAAAGAATTTGTTGTAATGCCAAGAGAGGGAACATATTTGCTTTGGATAGATTATACTGCCTTAGGTGTTAGTGAAGATGAACTTAGGGATTGGTTTATTAATGAAGCAAAGGTTGAACTCTATATGGCCACTAATTTTGGCAAAGATGGTTATGGCTATATTCGTATGAATATAGCAGCACCTAGAAAGTTGCTTGAAGAAGCGTTAAATAATATGAAAAATGTTTATCATAAAATAAAGCATAAATAATAAGAATATGCTTACTTCCTGTGGGAGGTAAGCATATTTTTATTATAAAAAGTCGAAGGATATGGAATATAGTCTTATTTTCCATGTTTTATGAAATTTTGATTTAGATTAAATAGCTTTTAGTAGGGTGCGAATTTAATAAACTATACAGATGTATTGATGTTGTAAGCACATTTGTGTATAATATAGTTAAAAAGAGGAACAATAATTTTTATATTCAGCTCATGATAAAAAGAGAGTTACAATTCTTCGTCTTATGTACAGTGAGTGGGATAAGGATTTATATATGCATGTAATATAAAAAGAAAAAATTCTTTAAGGAACTGGGAAACTAGTTCTTTTTTTACGATTTGCATTTTATTTATGTTTAGAAGTTATAGACTTTACTGTGTTTTTTATTGATAATAATTTTCAAATGAATTAAAATGTATTTATTGATAAATGACAAATTAATTCAATCAATTTGTTAATAACAGTCAGACGGTTTTAGCGAGGGCGTCATGAGTCTACCGTCTTTGTTAAAGCCATAGCAAAAGAAATTTTGCTAGCTTGCTGGTGTTTGTTAAAGCCATAGCCAAAGTAATTAGCGTAGCTACTGATATTAAAAATAATCAGTTTATACAATAAATTAAAGGAGGATAAACTATGAAGAAATTAAAAATAGCAGATGGAATACATATGCTTACTATGAATGTTGAGGATATTTTATTTGAGGGAATTTGGGAGCTTGCTAATGGTGTAACTCTTAATTCCTATATAGTTCAGGGAGAAAAGACTGCAATAATTGACGGTGTAATTGGTTGGGATGGGATCCCAGAAACCCTTTACAAAAGCTTAGAAGAAATAGATGTTAATCCTCAAGATATTGATTATTTGATTGTTAATCATATGGAACCAGATCATTCTGGTTGGATTTCAAACTTTAGAAAAATTAAGGATGATTTTAAGATAATATGTACTGATAAAGCTGCAAAGATGGTATCTTCCTTTTATGGTGAAGATAAGATAAGGATTGTAAAGGAAGGAGATACTTTAGAACTTGGAAAGGGTAAAGTATTGAGTTTTCACCCAGTAGCAAACGTTCACTGGCCAGACACCATGTACACTTATGAAAAGGATACAAAAACTCTTTTCTCATGTGATATGTTTGGAGCCTTTGGTAGGATGGGAGACCATTGTTTTGACGATGAGCTTACTTCTGAAGAAATAGAGTTCTTTGAACTTGAAGGATTAAGATATTATTCTAATGTAATGGCAACTTTTACAACTAGTTTAAAAAAGGCAATTGAGAAAGCAAAAACACTAGAAATCAATACAATAGCACCTGGTCATGGTCCGGTTTATAGAAAGAATCCTCAAAAAATCATAGATGATTATTCTAGGTATGCTCTTTATGCTGAAGGGGCAGGTAAAAATGAAGTTACGATATTGTGGGGTTCTATGTATGGTATGACAGCAAAGGCTGTTGACTTTGTTGAAAGCATACTTCAAAGAGAGGGTATTAAGTACAACAAGTTGGAAATGCCTTTAGAAAGTGAAAGTGAAATGGTGGCAGCTGTTTTTAGGTCTGCAGGGATAATAATTGCAGCACCTACATATGAGTACAAGCTTTTCCCACCTGTTGCAGCAGCCCTAAGTGAGCTTGGCAGAAAAAAGATTACAGGCAAGACAGCATTTAGACTCGGCTCTTATGGATGGTCCGGAGGTGCGGAAAAAGAACTAAGTGAAATAATAGAAAGAAATAGGATGAACTGGGACTTCATTGAATCCGTAGAGTTTGAAGGAGCACCAAAGGAAGAAGACTTTAAAAAGATTGAAGCTAGAGTATTAGAACTTATAGAAAAGATGAAGTGAAGCAGGGGGACGGTTCTCCTGCTTCAATCTTTTGAAACACCATGTAAAAAGTTAAAAAGAAGGAGCCATAATATGGAAAAACAGTTCTTGAAAAAAAGAATCGATGCAGCAGCTGGAAGAATACCAGCAGATATGGTTATTAAAAATTGCAAAATCATTGATGTCTATAATTCTTCTATTATAGAAGGGCAAAGTATTGCTATCACAGATGGTTATATTGTAGGAATTGGTGATTATAAAGGCAAGCATACGATTGACGCAAAAGGTTGCTATGCTGCACCAGGATTTATTGATGGTCATATCCATATTGAATCTTCTTATGTTACGCCGGAGGAAATTGGAAGGCTTTTGGTTCCCCATGGCACTACAACTATTATTGCCGATCCTCACGAAATTGTGAACATATGTGGTCTAAGGGGCTTAAATTATATGCTTGATGCTGCAAGGGGAACAAAACTCGATATTCGTTATATGCTTCCATCTTGTGTGCCAGCAACACCTTTTGAAAATGCCGGAGCAGTATTGGATGCAGAAAGGCTCAAAGAACCTCTTAAGGATGAGCGTATTCTTGGTTTGGGTGAATTTATGAATTACACAGGAGTTGTAGAGGCAGATGATGATGTCTTAGATAAGTTGCTGCTTGCCATAAATGAAGGAAAAATCATTGACGGTCATAGTCCAGCTTTAGTAGGGAATCCCTTAAATGCTTATGTAGCATGTGGAATCCGTACAGATCACGAATGTTCTACAGAAGAAGAAATGCTTGATCGTATTTCCCGAGGTATGTATATTCTTCTAAGAGAAGGTTCAGCCTGTCATGATCTTCGTACATTGTTGAAGGCTGTTACACCAGATAACAGTCGTCGCTGCTTGCTGTGTTCTGATGACCGGCAGCCTGAAACAATTTTTAGCTTGGGCCATCTAGACAATCATCTTCGTATTTGTGTAGAAGAAGGTATTTCTCCCATTATCGCAATTCAAATGGCTAGCCTAAACGCAGCGGAATGTTACGGGCTGCTTGACAGGGGTGCTATAGCACCAGGACTTCGTGCAGATATTGTTTTGCTGGATAATTTACATGACTTTAAAGTGAATCAGGTATTTATTAAAGGAGAGGAAGTTGCTAGGGAAGGCAAATACCTGCCACAAATACAGCGGAGTGATATTTCGTCAGTACAAGGACGTTTTAATGTAAAAAACTTTTCTATTAATAA
>JGI24707J26582_10001067_pt1 | contig 21787 bp, 18 predicted proteins | sample BioPla1DNA1_FD_26582 | JGI IMG/M metagenome (IMG submission 26582)
AGCTAGCAGCATTTCCTCAATATAGAATTTAGCATATTCACGCTTATTGTGATATTTAAAATTCGCAATGGAACGCCTCATGGCTTCATCATAAACCCATATAGCGTATCCTTTAGTAAAATGAAAATTCTTACGTTCACAATCGCTACAATATTCCTCTTCTTCTTGNGCAATTGGCTTGCTGCATTTTTTACATCGGGGCTCTGTAATATACTGCAGTTTATCTTTGCATGGCTTACAAATCTTGTTGCCTTTTGGAATTACAATTTCTCCACAGATTGGACATCTAACCGGATAGATAATATCAAGAATTGTCTGAAACAATATATTCTCCTATTATGCAAAAAGCTTTGAAGGATAAACTCCTCTATTTACTAAATCCTGAAATGATTTAACGACAATTTCCTTATCTTCTCTATAGGTAACTCCAAACCAGCGATCGGATGTCTTAAGAATGGAAACCTCAACTTGATGTTGTTCAATCAAATCACCTATAACATCAGGCAACAGGTATTCCTTCTTCATTTTATCCTCATCAGTAAGAGTTGATTGAAAGTGAATAAAACCCTTTTCCAGTTCACTAAATAATCCTGGTTTAAAACCCCACATGTTCATGGATACCAAACCATTAAGATCTAATGTGATATCATTTCCTGCGTCATCTTTAGCAACTGCATGATCTCCCTCTTGCTTAATATCTGAGGTCTCAACAATATGCTTTAGAATACCCCTTTCACCCTTGCATACTCCTCGGGTAACGGTTCCGTTGTCACTAAGGGTATTACCTAAGATAAATCCTGCCATACAATATTGATTTTCCTTATAGGATGGATTGTTTAAAAACTGATAAATCTTATGAAATGCTTCCTTACCATAGTAATCATCTGCATTGATTACAGCGAATGGTTCTTTTACTACATCCCTACAACTTAAGATCGCCTGTCCAGTTCCCCAAGGTTTTGTTCTACCTTCCGGTTTTCTATATCCTGCTGGCAAATCGTCCAGTTCTTGAAATACATATTCAACCTGTACTAACTTCTCAATTCGATTTCCGATGACTTCTTTAAAGTCCTTTTCCAAATCTCTTCGAATAATAAATACAATCTTGTTAAAACCCGCTTCAATCGCATCATATACCGAATAGTCCATAATAATTTCACCACTAGGACCTACCGGTTCCAACTGTTTAATGCCACCAAAGCGGCTTCCCATTCCTGCTGCCATAATAACCAACGATGTAGTAGACATGTCAAATCCCCCTAATTAATTTATATTTATTACAATAGGATACTATTGCAATATCATACCTCCGCTTCATGGCGGTAGATGTGTTTAAGCACTCATAATAATTTTATTCACTAAAGATAACTTGCGATAGTGAATATTTAATGTAATGTAAGCTTTTTAACATTATAACGTATATTTCTATAAAATGCACTATAAAATTAAAAACTTCGCCATTTCTAACCAATTTGTTATAAATATTTGAATTTTTTGCTAGTAATATTAATACTTTAATTCCTTAATCCTTTCACCGAGTCCCGAATACCTACTATGCTCACTTTTGTTATCAATCATAAACTGAAGCATCTGATCACTACCAACAATAGTGACACAATTTTTGGCCCTTGTAACAGCGGTATATAAAAGATTACGATTAAACAAAAGACGTGGACCGTCCAATATTGGTAGAACGACTGCAGGATATTCACTACCTTGTGATTTGTGAATTGTTATTGCATAGGCAAGATCCAATTCATCCAACTGATTAAATGCATAATCTACCACTCGATTATCATCAAACTCAACTAGCAAATGTTCTGAGAACAAATTAATCTCTTTGATAACTCCCGCATCACCGTTAAAAACACCTGTACCGGATTGAACTGTAATCCCTAACTTGTTTTTAATCTCCCAGGCGAGTTGGTAGTTATTTTTTATCTGCATCACCTTATCCCCTTCTCGGTAGATTCCCTGATGATACTCTTTCTCTTTTTTATCAGGTGCTGGAGGATTTAATGCCTGCTGCAGAACTTGGTTCAAGCGTTCTACACCTAGTTCCCCTTTCCTCATCGGTGTTAGAACTTGTATGTCAAAGGATGTAGCATTCACATACTTTGGAAGCTTATTTTTTATTAAATTAATCATAACAGCTATTATGACATTGGCTTCCATTCTTTTTAGAAAGAAGAAGTCTCGGCTCTTATTATCGAGGCGTATATGCTCACCTGCATTGATTTTATGAGCATTTACAATAATATCACTGTCAGCTGCCTGACGAAAGATTTTTGTTAACTTAACTACATTGAAACAGTGGGACTCAATAATGTCTTTTAAAACATTTCCCGGTCCCACGCTTGGCAACTGATTCACATCCCCAACGAGAATGAGTCTAGTCCCAACAGATAATGCCTTAAGCAGGGCATGCATTAAACCGATATCAACCATCGACATTTCATCAATAATTAAAACATCAGTCTCAAGAGGATTAAGTTCATTACGTTCAAATAAATAGTTACTTTCCCCTTCCGGAGATAACCTAGATAACTCCAGAAGTCTATGGATGGTCTTTGCTTCATATCCTGTGGTTTCTGACATTCTCTTCGCGGCTCTTCCAGTAGGTGCGGCAAGAAGAATATCAAGTCCTTCTGCTTCAAATAATTTTATAATAGCATTTATTGTCGTCGTCTTGCCGGTACCCGGCCCTCCCGTTATCACCAAAAGGCCATTAGCTGCAGCCTCTATAACTGCAGTTCTTTGTTGCTCATCCAGTGCAAACTCAAAATGCTCTTCAATCACAGCTAGGCGTTTCTTTACATATTCATATTCTAATTCGTAACGTATATTCAAGTCATGAAGCATTCTGGATACATTTAACTCCATGTAATAATACATGGATGCATAAATTACTTTGCCTTCTTTACTTTCATAAATTATGATCTTTTTTTCGATAGAAAGGGCTGTCAGTTGTCTGATAATATTGTCTTCCATGGCATTTAGTAAAGTTTTCGCCCTATGCATTAGTTCCTTCTCTGGAAGATAAACATGTCCATCATTAGCAGCCTGCAGAAGCGTATAGAGTATTCCCGCTTTAATTCGGTAATCCGAATCACTTCTAATTCCTGCACTTCTTGCAATTTCATCCGCAGTTTTAAAACCGACTCCTGTAATATCCTCTGCTAAACGATATGGATTTTCTCGAAGCACATCATACATTTTCTGACCATACTCTTGAAATATCTTTACTGCCAAATTGCCACTGATNTTATACTTCTGCAAAAATAGCATGGCATTGCGCATATCCTTTTTCTCTTCAAACTGAACGCTTATATTCCTAGCCATCCGTTCACTTATGCCTTTTACCTCGGCAAGTCGTTCTGGCTCTTCTTCAATAATGCGGAAGGTGTCCTCTTTGAACTTTTTAACAATACGTTTTGCAAGTGTAGCCCCAATTCCTTTTATCGCTCCAGAACCTAAATAGCGCTCTATAGAAAAAAGATCCTTTGGCTCAATCATATCATAGCTCTCTACTAAAAATTGAATCCCATAGATTGGATGATCAGTATAGCTACCATTGGCAGTAAGATACTCACCTTCAGCAATAAATGGAAAGTTTCCAACGCAGGTTACCTCTTCTTCATCAGCCAGTAAACTCAATACGGTATAACCATTTTCATCATTATGGAATACAATTTTTGATACATATCCTTCAATCTCTTCCGCCATTTTAACCTCCATACTGCTATAGGCATCTTAAATCAGTGATCAAAATTCGCACACTCGCGTGCTTTGTCATTAAGTAGACTCTTTTTCACCTTAAAATATCGTTCATATATTGCAAAAATGTCATTTCGAATAAAAATCTCATAAAGCAGGGATTTCTATTCGAAATGACATTCTATGTTATAGTAAATCATAAGTAAGATATAAATACGCAGATTAGCAACTCGATAGCTTCACTATCATGTTCACCTTGTACTTATCAATTCTCGAATGAGTCTTTACTCAAGTAAGCTTGGTAAATACTCCTACTCGATTTGACAAATCTGCTTATCGTGAAATATATCATGAACAACTTAAGAGTTTCGTTTCATGGATTCATAGAGCATCTGCGCTATACCGAGCCCCTCCCCTTGTGTAGCCATTTTTGCATATTCTTCATAAAGAATATCACCAAATTGCTCAAGGTAGGGATCCTTGTCATCACTTCCCGGTATTGTTTTTTCCATTTCTTTCATCACCTGCGTCAAAAGGTAAGCTTCAAAGCTTTGACACACTTCCTTAAGTTCTTCATCAGAAGCATTCTCCATCTGTAGTTTTTCCTGCAGCTCCTCCGCTTTTACCTTTTCATTGGAGATACCTGCAGTTATCGGGTACATAGCTCCGGAACCTATTGAAATACTCATCGTTTTCTCCTTTTAACTTTTGTAATCATTGATCCCCTTAACCAATCATAAAATCATGGGGTCATTGACACCATATTCCATTGATACTTAAGAATTTCATTATCTCAAATTATTTGCCTGCTGAAGCATTTCATCTGTGGCCGTAATAATCTTGGAGTTCATTTCATACGCTCTTTGAGCAACAATTAGATTGACAATCTCATCCACAGCTTGTACATTAGAACTTTCTAGGAATCCTTGATGTATCTTACTCTGTTCTAAGCTTGTATCTTCTGATTCAAGACGTGCCTCACCAGAGGCTTCAGTTGCACGTAGTAAACTATGAGACATCTTTTCTAAACCACTTGGATTATTAAACTGTACCAAACCAATCTGAATACCTATCGGATTTGCATTATTATTCTCATCCGGATAGCACAACTCTCCAGCATCATTAATAGTAATATTGGCTGGATTGTAGTAATCATCCAAAACAATTGGTGTNCCGGTCGTATCAAGAAGAGCATTTCCTTCTGATGTTGCTAAGGTGACACCATTTACTCCTGTTGCTAATTGTAAAGAACCATTTCTTGTATAAGCTATGCCACCATCACGGGTCTGCACCATAAAGAAACCTTTACCTTCAATTGCAAAGTCATAATCATTGCCAGTTTCCCTTAGATTTCCCTGGGTATACTGCGATGTTATTGCGGAATTGCGAACACCTAATCCCACCTGAATTCCTACAGGTTTCGGATCACCATTCGCATCATAGGATTGCTCCTGAATCGTTTGATATAGTAAAGATTTAAACTCAGCAGTTTCTTTTTTATAAGCAGTAGTGTTAACATTTGCAAGATTCTGAGAAATAGTATCCACATTAGTCTGCTGTGTCATCATTCCAGTCGCTGCTGTCCATAAAGATCTCATCATAATCCATTACCCCCCCTATATTTTCCCTATCGAGTTTGCGGCCAAATCCAGTGTCTTATCAATGGATTGTATTACCTTCTGATTAGCTTCATAGGTACGCGTGATCGCGATTAAATCCACCATTTCCTTAACAACATTTACATTAGATTGTTCCGTGTATCCTTGACGTATGGCTGCGTTCGATGGTATTTCTACACCACCGTCTACAAGCTCATACATGGTATCTCCAAATTTTATGAGGTAATCATAATTTTCAAAATCGGTTAGTAGAATGGTGTCAATATAATTACCATCTCCATAAATATCACCATTCTCGTCAATGATAACATCTACTACATCAGTTGGTATCAGTATTTCACCAGCTTCACCTAGTAAATGATTCCCATCCTTATCAACAACATATCCATCCTTTGTCATTGTAAAAGAACCATTACGTGTATACTTTGTACTACTATTACCAGACTTGTCCAAAACAGATATAGCAAAGAAACCTTTACCATCCAAAGCCAAGTCATAGGTATTGGTCGTCTGTCGTAAAGATCCTTGGTTATAATCGGTATATGCTTCGCCCAGTTTAACACCAAGATTCATTGTTCCTATGGGCCTATCATTATAAGCTTCAGACTCATCCCTTATTTTAATAGTCAATACATCATCAAAGGATTGGTTCGTAACACTTTCTTTTTTATAACCTATAGTGGCAGCATTCGCTAGATTGTTAGCAACTACATCTAGTCGCTTTTGTTCATTAGCCATGCCGGTATAAGCGGTAAATAAACCTCTAACCATTGATACCTCTCCTCTTTCGTTCCTTATCTATTTCATTACTTACCTATATTGCTACTTATCTCTTTTACCACTTAAAAACTCAACAAATTTACCTGTTCCAATTGCAACCGCAGTTAAAGGATCTTCTGCAGTCATTGTAGTTATCCCGGTTTTCTCTTCGATTAGCTCTTCTAATCCATAGAGTAAGCATCCACCTCCGGTTAATACAATTCCGCGATCAGCAATATCTGCCGCTAGTTCAGGAGGAGTTTTCTCTAATACACTGTGTACGGCTTCTACAATTTGTGAAGTGGTTTCCTTTAATGCTTCTTCCGTTTCCTCAGAGCTAACTTCAATTGTCTTAGGAAGTCCAGTAACTAGGTTACGTCCTCTTACTTCCATAGAAATCGTTTCTGGTCTACGATAAGCAGATCCAATTTTTATTTTAATATCTTCAGATGTTCTTTCACCAATCAAAAGATTATGTTTCTTTCTCATATAACGAACGATTGCATCATCAAAATCATCGCCGGCAATTTTTACAGAAGTACTTACTACAGTACCACCAAGGGAGATAACTGCAATGTCTGTTGTACCACCACCGATATCTACAATCATATTACCACATGGTCTAGAGATATCAATACCCGCTCCAATTGCAGCTGCAATTGGCTCTTCGATAATAGCAACCTCCCTTGCCCCTGCTTGATAGGTAGCGTCTTCAACTGCCTTCTTCTCAACTTCGGTTACGCCACTTGGCACACAGACACTAATTCGTGGCTTACGAAATCTTTGCTTACCAACCGATTTTTGAATAAAGTACTTTAACATTTTCTCAGTAACTGTATAATCAGAAATTACACCTTGTCTAAGCGGACGAACTGCTATTATATTACCAGGTGTTCTACCAAGCATTAATCTTGCTTCTTCACCAATCGCTTTAATCTTATTGGTATCTCTATCAAAAGCAACCACAGATGGTTCCTTTAGTACGACTCCTTTGCCTTTTATATAAACTAACACACTAGCTGTCCCCAAATCAATTCCAATATTGCTGCCCAACATAAATGTATCTCCTTTCCATTGTATCCTATAATGGTTTATATACTTTCATGTATATCTATGATCAAATTCTTGCTATTAAAATACATATAATTATATTTTCTTCCAATCTTCCGCAACTTAAACATACTCGCCTATATTATAAACGTTTTTTCCGTATTTTTCAAAGGAATTTTTAAATAAGTTTAATATTCGCCAACTTTCTCAGATAACCTAAGATATATTCCAATAATTTTCTAATTTCTCTTAGCAATCTTCGACCTGTTGAGAGATATCGCTGAATGTATTATAATAGAAATATATCATTACGTAAACATATTTTTTTATTTTAGATTACGAAAGGTAATTTTGATGGATAAACAAACGGTCGAAAGAAATAAATACAAAAAAATGAGACGAGAAATAGCAAGGATCTCCAATTACCACGCTTTAATAATCAGTAGCTTTTATATGTCGATATGCCTTGCCATATCCTTCTTATTATTCTCCTTTGTTGGATTTACCGAATCAGCACTTTATATATTCCTGATTCTAAATCTTATGCCTGCTATCCTTACACATATCATAAAAGATATAGCAGGACAAGGCAAGAATCATTTTCTTAAAAAAATACTAATAGAAACACCTTTTATATTAAGCAATTTAAAAAGAAAATACCGTTATACCAAGCTCAAATTTATTACCAAACAGATATCTTATTTTGTTACCTTATTCCTACTTCTTCTATGGCAATATAATTATACTATAAAGGGTGGTATACAAGCAAATTTTACTTACCTTCCAACAGCAATTCTCATTAGCAGTATTCTAATTCGTATTCTAGGCACTTTATTCTACTATTGGAAACTGCCTCATGATCTAACACATAATAGAATATAAGTAATTTATTCAATAGAATCAATGCCTTATGTTTTCTAAAATTCGAAAAAGGGCTATGACACTAAATTTTAGTGCCATAGCCCTTTTCATTTATTCATATAATACGAATGAAATTAATATTACGTACTTATATAAATTCAATTATTCAATAATGCTAGCTACTCTACCAGAACCAACAGTTCTACCACCCTCACGGATAGCAAAGCTTAAACCTTGTTCCATAGCGATTGGATGAATTAATTCGATTGTCATCTCAACGTTATCACCAGGCATGCACATTTCTGTACCTTCTGGAAGATTAATAACACCAGTTACGTCAGTTGTTCTGAAGTAGAACTGAGGTCTATAGTTGTTAAAGAAAGGAGTATGACGTCCACCTTCATCCTTTGTTAATACGTAAACTTGAGCTGTGAATTTCTTGTAGCACTTGATTGTGCCTGGTTTACAAAGAACCTGTCCTCTTTCGATATCAGTTCTCTGAATACCACGAAGAAGAGCACCAATGTTATCACCAGCTTGAGCCTCATCAAGAAGCTTTCTAAACATCTCGATACCAGTAATAACTGTCTTCTGATTTTCTTCTCTAATACCAACAATTTCAACTTCATCAGATAAATGAAGAACACCACGCTCAACACGGCCTGTTGCAACAGTACCACGACCAGTAATAGTGAATACGTCCTCTACTGGCATTAAGAAAGGCTTATCAGTATCTCTTTCTGGATCAGGAATCCAGCTATCAACAGCCTCGAATAATTCAAGAATCTTATCGCCCCATTCGCTTTGAGGATCTTCAAGAGCCTTAAGAGCTGAACCACGAATAATTGGTGTATCATCACCAGGGAATTCGTATTCATTTAGAAGTTCTCTGATTTCCATCTCAACTAATTCAAGAAGTTCTTCATCGTCAACCATATCACATTTGTTCATGAATACTACGATGTAAGGAACACCAACCTGACGGGAAAGTAAGATATGCTCTTTAGTCTGAGCCATAACACCATCAGTAGCAGCACAAACAAGGATAGCACCATCCATCTGTGCAGCACCAGTGATCATGTTCTTAACGTAGTCCGCGTGTCCTGGGCAGTCAACGTGAGCATAGTGTCTCTTATTAGACTCATACTCAACGTGAGATGTGGAAATAGTAATACCTCTTTCCTTCTCTTCTGGAGCCTTGTCAATCTTATCAAATGCTACTGCTTCACCAGTACCTAGTCTTTCATGAAGAGTCTTAGTAATTGCAGCTGTTAGTGTTGTCTTACCATGGTCAACGTGACCAATAGTACCAATATTAGCATGTGGTTTGTTTCTTTCAAACTTAGCTTTTGCCATTTTATAACGTCCTCCTTTAAATAATTGCTTTTAAGCAAATATGATTTTTGGTCCTTATTAGGACTCTCTCTCAATAGAGAGTATACTCCAGGAGGCATACTGCCTCCCGGACAATTCCCCATTAAGGGCTTGTTCCTATACTGCCTCATAAGCATAATTATATTTCAATATAGAAATATTTTCAAGCTTAAAAAGCGTTATATTCACTTTTTTCTTACGTAATATACTTTTACGATAAAAATTGATTATTTTCCTGCCGATGAAGATAATATATTCTCCTGAACGCTCTTTGGAACAGGCTCATATTGAGCGAAGAACATGGAGTAAGCACCACGTCCCTGAGTTCTAGAACGTAGGGACGTTGCATAACCAAACATTTCAGATAGCGGTACGAAACCTCTGATTAATTTGGAGCCACTAACATCCTCTGTACCTTCAATACGACCACGGCGGGAGCTGATATCACCGATAACATCACCCATATATTCTTCTGGAACAGTAACCTCAACTCTCATGATAGGCTCAAGGAGTACTGCACCTGCTTTATGCATAGCATCTTTAAATGCCATGGAACCAGCAATCTTAAATGCCATTTCACTAGAGTCAACTTCATGGTAGGAACCATCATAACAGATTGCTCTAATACCAAGTACTGGATAACCACCTAAGATACCAGCTTTTGAAGCTTCCTGAATACCATTATCAACAGCAGGGATGTATTCCTTAGGAATAGCACCACCAGTAACCTGGTTAACAAACTCGTAAGTCTGTTCTGCGTTGGCATCCATAGGCTCAAAGCGAACTTTACAATGACCGTATTGTCCACGTCCACCGGACTGCTTAGCATACTTAGAATCAACTTCAACTGTCTTAGTAAAGGTCTCTTTGTATGCAACCTGAGGTGCACCAACATTAGCCTCTACTTTAAACTCGCGAAGGAGACGGTCAACAATAACTTCAAGGTGTAACTCACCCATACCAGCAATAATTGTTTGGCCAGTTTCTTCATCTGTATAAGCACGGAATGTAGGATCTTCTTCTGCAAGTTTCGCTAAAGCTTCACCCATCTTATCCTGACCTGCTTTTGTCTTAGGCTCAATTGCCACATTGATAACTGGTTCAGGGAATTCCATGGATTCTAGAATAACTGGATGTTTTTCATCACAAATGGTATCACCAGTAGTTGTGATTTTCAAACCAACAGCTGCTGCAATATCTCCAGCATATACCTTTTCTAGTTCCTGTCTCTTATTCGCATGCATCTGAAGAATACGACCAACACGTTCCTTCTTATTCTTTGTTGAATTCAAGATATAGGAACCGGATTTCATTACGCCAGAATACACACGGATAAATGCTAATTTACCTACGAAAGGATCCGCCATAATCTTAAACGCTAAAGCAGAGAATGGTTCTTCATCGGATGATTTCTTGGTAATTTCATTGCCTTCCAAATCAGTACCTTTAATATCTGGTACATCAACAGGTGCAGGCATGTATTCGATAATTGCATCCAAAAGTTTCTGAACACCCTTGTTCTTGTATGCAGAACCGCAAAGAACTGGGATAATCTCACCACTAATGGTAGCTTTTCTTAAAGCTGCTTTTAATTCTTCTGTAGTAGGCTCTTCACCTTCTAAGAATTTCTCAATTAAATCATCATCTGTTTCACAGATAGATTCAATCAATTTAGATTTATATTCTTCTGCAAGATCCTTCATATCTTCTGGAATTTCTTTAATTTCAATGTCGGTACCCATATCATTAAGATAGTAGTAAGCCTTCATTTCAAATAAATCTACAAGTCCTACAAAGGAATCTTCTTTACCGATTGGTAATGTCAAAGCAACTGGATTCTTACCTAATCGATCTTCAATCATTTTTATAACGTTGAAAAAGTCTGCACCAGAAATGTCCATCTTATTGACGAATGCCATTCTTGGTACATTATATTTGTCAGCCTGACGCCAAACTGTCTCGGACTGTGGCTCTACACCACCTTTGGCACAGAATACACCAACTGCACCGTCAAGTACACGTAAAGAACGTTCAACTTCAACGGTAAAGTCCACGTGCCCAGGAGTATCGATAATATTAACACGATGCTCTAATGCACCTGGCTTTTTCTTATGCTCAAATTCTTGCGTCCAATGGCATGTTGTAGCCGCTGATGTGATGGTAATACCTCTTTCCTGTTCCTGCTCCATCCAGTCCATGGTAGCAGTTCCTTCGTGAGTATTACCGACTTTGTAGTTAACACCGGTATAAAATAAGATACGTTCTGTAAGTGTTGTCTTACCCGCATCGATATGAGCCATTATGCCGATATTTCTAGTCCTCTCTAACGGATATTCTCTTCCTGCCAAGGATAATTCCTCCTTAATTCTAGACAAACGAATTGCTTTTGTAATTCACTTGTATTTGTCAAAGAATGATACAATATCAATTCTTTATAAACTTAGTTTCAGGTAAGAAAATCATACTATATAATAAATCTTAGATAATAAATCTTACCATCTATAGTGTGCAAATGCTTTATTAGATTCTGCCATCTTATGCATATCTTCTTTTTTCTTAACAGATGCACCGGTATTATTCGCAGCATCCATAATTTCATTTGCAAGCCTCTCCTGCATGGTCTTTTCTCCTCTTTTACGAGAGTATAAAGTCAACCAACGCAGTGCAAGTGCTTGTCTTCTATCTGGTCTAACCTCTATCGGCACCTGGTAAGTTGCACCACCGACACGTCTAGCTTTTACTTCTAGCACTGGCATAATATTGTTCATAGCCTCTTCGAATACTTCAACAGCATCCTTACCAGTCTTTTCAGCCACTCTTTCAAAAGCTCCGTATACGATTTTCTGGGCAATACCCTTCTTGCCATCTATCATGATGCTATTGATAAGCTTTGTTACAACCTTATTGTTGTATACTGGATCTATCAATACATCTCTTTTCTGTATATGTCCTTTTCTTGGCACGTTTCTTCCCTCCTTAACAATTCTTAACGAATATTTTTATTCGTTAGTCAATTAAATCTACGGTACTCACAATTTATTCTTTGTGTTCGTGCTCAGTTTAACTTTAATTCCAATCCGCCTGTAACCACAGAAATACAAATCAAATGGAAGCAAAAAATTAATCCGGCACTCAACTAATAAATTCCTTATACATAACAAGCGAAATGGCTTTGCCAATTCGTCTTGTATTTGTATTATAGTATCATAATATTATTATATCTTTATTACTTAGAATCTTTTGGCTTCTTAGCACCGTATTTGGAACGTGCCTGTTTTCTGTTGGCAACGCCAGCGGTATCCAAGGTACCACGAACGATATGATATCTTGTACCAGGTAAGTCTTTTACCCTACCACCTCTGATCAATACAACGCTATGCTCCTGAAGATTGTGACCTTCACCTGGAATATAGCTTGTTACTTCGATACCATTTGACAGACGAACTCTGGCAATCTTACGAAGTGCTGAGTTAGGTTTCTTAGGGGTAGCAGTTCTAACCGCAGTACAAACGCCTCTCTTTTGTGGAGAAGAGACATTAGTTGTTTTCTTGTGTAATGAGTTAAATCCTTTCTGCAAAGCAGGTGAATTGGATTTATACTTTACGGTCTGTCTACCTTTTCTTACTAGCTGATTAAATGTTGGCATTAATTTTTCACCTCCTGAATATTATTAAAAACGAAATCTGTGGCTTTCACTGCGATTTTGGATGTATTTTGCAACATCTACAAATTGCGCATTCAAATACTTGCGTGTATAGATTTACACGCTAAATGATTATACTTTTAATCCTGGAAATTGTCAAGAGTTTTTTTATTCGCTCCTGATTATTATGCACAAATTTATTAAACTCATGAAAAACATGTTATAAATTATAAAGTTATTTATTGTCTTTCCTTCCTAATATTATAAATGACTTTTCACTACATTATAATAAGTAATAATCCATTCCGCATTTACAAAACATCCCTTTACTCGATTCTACTCTACATAATTCGATTTCTTTTTAACTATTTAATTCCTTATACTTCTATGATATAATGTAGTATAGCTTTTTTAAATCCTAAGATGGAGGAAACAAAATGAACGAACAGCCTAAATTTGAGGTTTTAGAAGAAAAGATTCGCGATTTTTTTGTATATGCGAAAGAGCATAAAGGTATTATTGATGTAAAAGACGTCAACACTCTTATTAGCGATTTTAATTTGGATAATAATCAAATTGATAAAATATACGAGAAATTGGAGGCAAATAATATTGTCGTATTAAACTCCAGTGAGGAGGAAGATTCCCTTCCCGCATCAAAAGAGGATTCCGATGACGCAGAGGAAACCGAAAAAGCAACTTATACTCCATCTCTCTCCGGCTCAGAGGATCCCGTACACCTTTACCTAAAAGAAATCGGTAATTATCCACTTCTTACAATGGATGAAGAGATAGAACTTTCTAAACTAATTGAACAGGGAGATGAGGAAGCCAAGAATCTCCTTGCTGAATCTAATTTGCGTCTTGTTGTTAGTATCGCAAAACGCTATGTTGGTAGAGGTCTCTCATTTCTCGATTTAATTCAGGAGGGGAATTTAGGTCTCATTAAGGCTGTTGAGAAATTTGATTACACAAAGGGTTTTAAATTTAGCACTTATGCTACCTGGTGGATTCGGCAGGCAATTACTAGATCAATTGCTGATCAATCAAGAACAATTAGAATTCCTGTACATATGTCTGAAGTTATCAATCGTACTTATCGCGTTTCAAGGAGTTTACTTCAAGAACTTGGAAGGGAACCAACGGAAGATGAACTTGCCGAAGCTATGAAATTACCGGTTGAAAAAGTACGAGAAGTTCTAAAGGTTTCGGCGGATCCCGTCTCTTTGGATACACCCATTGGAGAAGAGGATGACAGCCATCTTGGAGATTTTATTCAGGACGATACGATAGTCGGGCCTGAGGAAGCCGCCACCTACGCCATCCTAAAAGATCAGATTACCAAACTTTTAGATACTCTGACCGAAAGGGAGCAGCGTGTATTAGTACTCCGATTTGGATTACAGGATGGAAGAAGCAGAACCTTAGAAGAGGTTGGTAAGGAATTTAATGTTACAAGGGAACGTATCCGTCAAATTGAAGCAAAAGCCTTAAGAAAACTCAGACATCCTAGCCGCGCTAAACTATTAAAAGGATATGAAATTTTATAATAAACTAACTTTTAAACCAGAATAATAATTGAAGGCTTATTTGCATCTTTTAATTGACAAGTTTGCAAATATCTGCGCACACAAACTTTATATGCATAAAACCACGCAGAATCGAGGTAAACATGGAGCGAATTATATTAATGATTATCCGTTGTATCTTCCGTCTACCTTATTGGTTAATACGGATCTTCCAACTATGTAATATTGAAAAATACGATGCAAACACCCGGTATCAATTCCTGCATAAAATCATACCAACAGTAGTACGACGTGGTAGAATTCAAATAGAATGTACTGGATTGGAAAATTTACCAAAGGAAAATGGATATATTATCTTCCCCAATCATCAAGGTTTATTTGATGCTTTGGCGATTTTACACACTCACGAAAGACCTGTGGTAACGGTCATGAAAAAAGAGATCAAGGATACCTTCCTATTAAAGCAAGTGATACAAATGCTTCAAGCAGAGATTATGGACCGTGAAGATATTAGACAATCTATGCAGGTGATTATGAATATGACTAAAAGAGTTAAGTCTGGTGAAAATTTTCTTATCTTTGCAGAAGGCACGCGCTCACGTAAGGGTAATGAACTACTAGATTTTAAGGCTGGTAGCTTTAAAAGTGCCATGAACGCAAGATGTCCAATCGTACCGGTTGCTCTTATTGATTCCTATAAAGCTTTTGATACTCACTCAATTAAAAAACTCACCGTTCAGATACATTACCTCAAACCTCTATATTATGACGATTATAAAGGAATGAAATCATCTGAAATCGCATCTTATGTTGCGTCCTTAATCAAGAACAAGATTAAGGAAAGGACAAGTTAATATAAAATTTTTCCAAAAATAAGCTAGTAAAATCATGTAAACTATTGATTTTACTAGCTTTCTAAGATATAATAACAAAAAGTTAAGACAACTGTTAGTAGGTGATTTAATGAAAACCAAGAGGACGCTAGTGTCCCTTGCTGTCTTTCTATCTGTTTTTTGTTTGTCCATAATATTTAATTTACCAGGAAAGATTTTAATTCCCTGGTTCTCTGCTAATAAGGCAGAGCACCCGATTGCTTCCCCAAACAATCTTAGTGAAGCGACAAGGGAGCCCTCTGTCGTAACTACAGCAGATAATCTACCTCTATCCAAAGAATCCTATAAATTAGAGGAAGAGAAGGATTATGAGCAGCTCATAAGCGATAACCAAGTGATCGGCATTAATGAGGATTCCACTCAAAGTGAGTCAAATGAGTCCGATCTTACTGTGAATAGAGCTGAGACAGAAGAAGAAAGCTTTACTACAAGCTCCCTGGGAACTAGTGGACCTTCGAAAATAGAAGCTAAGTATGCCAATATTGGAATAGCTGTAGCAAATACCTATGTTAATATAAGAGAAGAAGCATCAACCGATAGCGATATTCTTGGTAAACTTTATAAAAATGCTGCAGCAGAAATTCTAGAAAATGATGGAGACTGGTATCTTATTGAATCCGGTAGTGTGAAGGGATATGTTAGTTCTGATTATATAAAAACAGGTATACCAGATAATGAACTAATTACAAAATATGCCCAACTTAGCATTCAAGTTACAGTCGATGGATTGAATGTTCGCAAAGAGCCGGATACGGAATCTGATAGGATTACGGTAATTTATAAGAATGAGATTTATCCTGTAATAAAACTACAAGAGGATTGGATTGAAATAGAAATAACCGATGAAGAAGAAACTGGTTATATCAGCAGTGATCACGCTGATTTGATAACCAAGTTTGAAAATGCTATATCGAAAGAGGAAGAGCAGGAACTTGCAAGACTTGCTCTAGAAAAAGAACAGAAAATACAGCAGCAAGCTAAGGAAAAAGAACAAAAGCGTAAACAAGAGGAAGAACGAGTAAAGAAAGAAACTGAGATAAAGCAACGGGAGGAAACCTCTTATTCCGATGAAGATCTCAAATTACTTGCTTGCCTAGTCCATGCAGAAGCTGGGTCACAGAGCTATGAGGGAAAACTTGCAGTAGCCAATGTTGTATTAAACAGGGTGAAATCTAGCAAGTATCCTAATACTATTAAAAATGTAATCTATCAACGTGGTCAATTTTCTGTTGCAAGCAGTGGTTCCTTGAAGAAACAACTTAACAATTATAGTAATTATAAATCCAACTCACAGCTCTTGAGTATAAAAGCAGCAAAAGCCGCATTAGAAGGTGACAATAATATTGGGAATCGTCTATATTTTAACTCATACAAAGCAGCTGTTGCAAAAGGATACGATAAAAAAGCTAATAGTGTCAAACTAGAAAACCATTTATTCTGGTAGTCTTCTAATAATAAGTAGAATTAAAAACGCATAGANNNGTTAAAGAAAACAAAATGCGTTTTTATAAATTTTATATTCTATTTCTATTAATTTACTCGATAATCAAAAATGATCATTTGTAATAAAGAAAAAAACAACTTGGTTATTGCATAATCATCATTACTAAATGGAAAACAATCGTATCTGCTTCGGTATTCCATTTTCATATTTGATATTTGTTTCTCCTTGAATTAAAGGTTTCAGATAATCTAGCATTTCCTTTGTAACATCATGACCGTCTGAAGTAATCCAATCTAAGGGTACTTTTTTCTCTTTGTTAGCAACTTCTTCTACCGGAACCGTAATTAATTCAATCCGATAAGGTTCGTTACTTGACCTCTTAATCGCTACCATTCTACCAGTTCCCCCTTGCAATGCACAGGAAACAGCCTTCTGCCCCAATAACTTAGCTTCAGTAACATCCGTATCACTGGCAAGGTGAGCAGCTGCCCTTTGCATCAAGTTTAACTCGATGGAACGAACCTTGCAGCCAATCTCTTTTCTAACCAATTGCTCTAGGGCACGAGCAGCGCCTGCAATATATTTATGTCCGAAATTATCAACAGCTCCAGAAGATAACTGGTCTGAAACATAGTTTCCATTTTGATCTTTAATTCCCTCGCTGACTGCAATAAGTATATTCGGTTTACTCTCCTGTTTCTTTCTTATATCGCTTATAAAACGTTCCTGGTCGAATTCCTTTTCGCAAAGGTATATTAAATCCGGACCTGCACCTCCATTTATTCGTGCCAATGCAGAAGATGCCGCTAGCCACCCTGCGTTCCTACCCATAATTTCTACTATGGTTACTGCTGGCAAATCATAGGATGCAGTATCTCTTTCCAGTTCTGCCATAGTAGAAGCGATATACTTTGCAGCAGACCCGAACCCCGGACTATGATCTGTCATAGCAAGATCATTATCAATTGTTTTTGGAGCACCAACAATAATAAAATTATGGTTATTACTCCTGCAATATTCCGATAACTTATGAACCGTATCCATGGAATCATTGCCACCAATGTAAACAAAATATTTAATTTTTAACCTATTAAAAGTTTCTACAATCTTACGATATGGCTCCTCGTCCTCACGCCAATCACACAGCTTATATCTGCAAGTTCCTAGAGCAGACGATGGTGTATGGGTAAGAGTATCCAAAGCAGATGTATCTTTTGCCAGCTCGTTTAAATCAATAATATTGCCTTTTAGAACTCCTTCAATACCATTCCTTGCTCCATAAATCATATCAACCTGATCGGTTGTACACACACCCTGTATTACCCCAGCAAGTGTTGCATTAATCACCGCAGTTGGTCCACCGGACTGTGCCACCAGTAAGTTATTCATTTGTGCCTCCCTGACGAAATCTTCTTTATTTTAGCGATTTATATTCTATCATGCACCCTATACACCGTCAAGGAGACCGGGATTTATTCCATTTAATAAACTAACGATACCATCATAGTAATTCTTGAATTAAAATCGGGCTCAACCATAATTCGGTTAATAGCACAATAACTTTTACCTATATAGCCAATGTAATTTAATTTCCACATTCAATACTGATTTGGTTAAACTTATCCAGAAGATCATCTATTCTAAGATGCTTCTTCTCTTCTCCAGATGCATCAATAATTACCTCTCCTTGATGCATCATAAGCAATCGATTGCCGTATTCAACTGCATATCGAAGATTATGAGTAACCATAATCGTTGTAAGCTGCTTCTCTTTCACAACCTTATCTGTCAACTCCATAATCAACTCCGCAGTCTTTGGATCTAGTGCTGCGGTATGCTCATCCAGGATTAGGAATTCTATTGGTGACATCGTTACCATAAGAAGTGCCATTGCCTGCCTCTGGCCTCCGGATAAGGAACCAACCGGCACATCCAGTTTATCCTCCAATCCCAGACCAAGGGAACGCAAATTCTCCCGATAGTATTCAATCCTTTTCTTATTCGTACCCCAGCCAAGGTTAAATGCTTTGCCCTTATTATCTGCTAGAGACATATTCTCTAAAATTGTCATGTTCGGGCAGGTACCCATAGCTGGGTTCTGATACACCCGACCAATCTTGCGCTGGCGCTTAAATTCCGGCATATTGGTAATATTACTTCCTTGAACATGAATACTGCCTTTATCTATAGGTATGCTACCACATAGAATATTCAACATGGATGTTTTCCCCGATCCATTACTTCCGACAACGGAAACGAATTCTCCATTCTGTACCGATAAATTAAAGTCGTTAAATAGGCACATTTCATTAACTGTTCCCGGATTATAATATTTCGTGATCTTATTTAACTCAAGCATTACTCTTCGCCCTCCTCTTGCGGTCATTACTCGCAACCAAGATAACGAAGAATAAGACCGCGGTAATCAATTTAAGATCCGATGTTTCCAATCCAAAATAAATTGCAATTGCAACGCATATTTTATAAATAACGGAGCCAACAATCACCGCTGAAGTTGCCTTTACAAAGGAAACTTTCTTTAACAAATTGATTCCGATAACCACACTGGCCAATCCCATAACCATAGTACCAGTTCCCGTGTAAATATCAAAGTATCCACTCTTCTGCGCATATACACTCCCAGATAATGCTACATAAGCATTGGCAATTATTAGACCAATGATTTTAGTAATTCCTTTATCTTTTGCAAGTGCAGTAACAACCATTTCATTATCTCCCACTGCCCTAAGCAAATAACCGGATTTTGTTTTTAAATATAGATCCAAAAGTAGTTTCATAAGCAATACAATAAAAAACAATACAATGGATACCAAATACGGTTGAACCTCCTCAGGCATTCCATTTAAAAAAGAGTTGTTAAAAATAGTTTTTTGCATAAAAATAGGTACATTGGATTTACCACCGGTAATTCTAAGATTGATCGTATACAGTGCTGTCATCATAATGATACCAGCCAGGAGATCCCTAATTTTAAATTTGACATGAATGATACCAGTCAACATACCTGCAAAAGCTCCAATAACAAAGGAAATTAATAAGGTCAATATGGGAGAAACTCCTTTTGTTATTAAAGTTGCTGTCACTGCTGCCCCGAGAGGAAATGTACCGTCTACTGATAGATCCGGAAAATCAAGAATTTTATAGGTAATGTATACGCCCAATGCCATAACTGCATAGACCAGACCTTCCTCCAATGCTCCTATAAATATTACCAATATCGTTTCTAACACAGCCAATATCGATTCTAACATACATTACCTCCCCTATATTACTACGACTTTTCTATTTGTATTTGTAATTGATATTTATTTTTTCTAAGATTACACATAATAAATTCTCCAATTATTACTCTGTAATCTCATGAAACATTTCTTTTGCATTATTTACGTATTCTCCCGGTAATGTGATGCCAAGGTTCTCTGCGACTGCTGTATTTCCGTAGAAAGAAGCCTCTTCAATTACCTCAAAGTTAATCTCACTGGCGGTTTTTTCGCCCTTTAATACACGAGCAGCCATTTTTCCAGTCTGAACACCTAATTCATAGTAATCCAATCCCATGGATGAAAGGCACCCTAGTTTTACTTGCTCAACTTCGCTACCGAATACAGGGATATTCTTTTTGGCTGCTTTATTTAAAATCACCGGTAGTGCACTTACTACTGTATTATCTGTCAGATTGTTAATGCAATCCACTTTCTCCAACAGATTATCTGCTGCGAGAGGGATATCAGCAATTGTAGATACTCCGCTTTCTATAATTTCAAAACCGTACTTAGGAGCAGCTTCTTTATACTCTTCAATTGCAGATATAGAATTTGCTTCACTGGTGCTATACATTATTCCAATAGTTTTTGCCTCTGGTAATATAGCACGAATCATTTCCAGCTGTAATTCCACAGGAAGTTTATCACTGGTGCCGGTTGCATTACCATTTGGCTTGTGATCCTCATTGGCAAGCTGTGCTGCAACAGGGTCTGTTACAGCAGTAAAGATTACAGGAATATCGGTATCTTTAGCGGCACCAAATGCACTTTGCGCCATTGGTGTCGCAATTGCTGCGATAAGATCTACGTTCTTTGCAATGAAGTTATTTGCAATCTGATTTGCATTGCTACCATCTGCAAGTGCATTTTCTCTATATACGGTTAGATTCTCTCCTTCAACGTATCCTTCCTCTTCTAATCCTGCCAGGAAACCTTCCCTACAGTTATCCAAGGAGGCATGTTCGGCGAATTGACCGACACCGATGGTTACATTATTCTTTGTCCCCTGGCTAAGCTTATCGCCAGCTTCTTCCTTTGTTCCACAAGCAGTTAGAATACTGATGGCGATTGATAGAATAAAAGTTGCTAAAATTAATTTTTTCATATCCTTTACCTCCAATAATTTGTGATATTTATAGCCCATCAATACTTCCGTTGTGTTCACCATTTGACTTAATTCAATTTTTGTAGTATTTTTATTCGTTTAAATTCATACTTGTTATAAATTTAAGTAATAAAAAAAGCCCCAAGTATAAAATATACTTGAGACGAATAAAAATCCGCGGTACCACTCAAATTGACTAAGTCCACTCCTTCATATACTAACATATATGCCATATATATAACGGTTATGGTTTCCGTCAACGCCTACTACTCTCGGTTCGGGTTGCCCTCGAAAGTCCATTCAGCTAAAATCTTCATATCGCATCCCACCAGCCGCGACTCTCTGTAATGTTGAATTGAAGCCTACTCCTCTTTCTCAACGGTTTTTCTTATTGATTTATATAATCATATTACGCTTTAAAGTATTTGTCAATAACTATTTTTAAAGAATATTTTTAGATAATTCTACATTTTTTTCAGAAGCCCTGAAGAGGATATAAATTCTTCAGG
>JGI24707J26582_10001072_pt1 | contig 21695 bp, 22 predicted proteins | sample BioPla1DNA1_FD_26582 | JGI IMG/M metagenome (IMG submission 26582)
ATATAGTTATTTTTTATAAGAAAGTAAAAAGTATAATAAGATAAAGTGTATCGATTTATTAGTAGGAGGATTAGAAAAGATGATATGGAAAAAAGATTACGAAATAGGTATTGATATAATAGATCAACAACATCAGGAAATTTTTCAATACATATCCAACTTTATAGCAATTACACAGGGAATATCGGACAGAAAAGAAAAACTAGATCAAATTAAAGAATCTATGACTTTTATTAAAGAAAGTATAACAGCCCATTTGGAGATGGAAGAGACTTATCAAGAAAAAATGAGTTATCCTAATATAGAACAACATAAAAAAGTTCATGCTCAATTTAAAAAGGAACTATCTTATTATATAAATTTATGTGAAAAACAAAAGTTAGATGTAATAAAATCACAAGAGTTTGGCACAAAGTTAATGACCTGGTTAATTATGCATATATGTCAAATGGATCAAGAAATTGGACAATATATAAAATGCCAAAAAGGAATATTGAAATAGAGTAATTTTATAATATACATAAGAATCATAGTAAAAAAGCATTTTCTCGATAAAGTAGATTTTAGTTTTAAAAATTTGTTAGATAATAGTATCGATTATGAAGATTAGTATCCTTATAATTAATGAAACAATTATTGTATAGGTTTTGTTTGCTGGCATATACTATCCATAAATATATAAAAATATGAAAAGGAGAGTGGATAGTATTGGAAAAACAACAATTTCAAAAATTAAAAGATATTTTTCAAAAGGCGAGTGTAGATGAAAAAATTGATATGTATATGAGTACAGAAGGGCTGAGTCAAGAACAATATAAAGAATTACTTAGAATTTTCCCTTTGGAACATTTGTCTAAATTAGAACAAGCTTTATAATAATATCTTTATAGTTTGTTGCGCTATTGTTTTATATCGGCCTGTTTTGATACAAGCCGATATTTTTATTTTTAAGTTGGTTTTGGCAAAATATTCTGTTATAATGAGAAAGTAGATACAAAATAAAAAAGAAAAGGAAGGTAATATGAAATTTTATAATCCTCTATATATAGATTTTGGAATAGGGAAAATACAAAAAAGACGTATTCTAAGAGCTTTTAAAAAGAAAAAACCGATATTAGGTATATATTGTCTTTGTGCACGGGAGGATTCTCTTTATCTTTTAGAGATTATGACCATGGAAGAATTATTTAGAGGATATTATTCTTTAAATAATGTTTTAATTTTTGGTTTTGCTAAAGGAAAAGAAGAAGCTTTAATGATAGCAAAGAATGTAGTAGCATCTTGGTACCTTAATAAAAATAGTAAAGAGGAATCTAAGATACGTGCATAACAGAAGATGGGTATGGGGGGTTATAGGAGCTATATATTTGCAAGTTATTATTTTATTGACGGTAATTGAACAAATTGTTTTTTATCTTCCTTATTATGAAAGCCAATATAGAAAACTTCAGATCTTTGATGCGGTAGAAATGGAGCCAAAGGAACTTCTTTATGTCACAAAAGAAATGTTATTCTATTTGAAGGATAAAAGGGTTACATTGGATATTAAAGCTAACGTTGCTGGAATAGAAAAAGAGTTTTTTACTACAAAAGAGAAACAACATATGGAGGATGTTAAAAAACTTTTTATTATTGGTTATCAAATACGAAGAGTTAGTTTATTTTTTCTTTTAATCCTTCTTTTTTTCTTTATTTGGCGAGTACCAAAGTGGAGTTTTATATTTGTAAAGAGTATACAATATGTTACTGGTTTTTTATTGATGAGTATAGTTTTATTCTCTTCACTCATTATGATGAATTTTTCGTATGCTTTTACTATTTTTCATAAAATTTTTTTCACTAATGATTTGTGGTTGCTAGACTATGATATTCATTTGTTAATTCGTATAGTGCCAGAAGCTTTTTTTATTGATATATTTTTAAAGATAGGGATGTTTATTTTATTGTTCTTAGGACTTCAATGGGTAGCTGCGTTTATGTATATTCGTCAATACAATTACAAAGAAGGACAAGAATCATAAGGAGTAGATCATGAAGGTATTATGGGTAATTTGGTGTTTGTTAAAAATAATTGGAATTTTAGTAGGAAGCATAATAGGGATTTTAGTAATTAGTATGATCCTTGTGTTTGTTGTTCCTATTCATTATGAATTTACTTTTGAAAAATGGGATCAGCTTATGATTCAATATAAATTTACATGGTTTTATTCTTTAATTGGATATCAGTATCGTTGGAAACAAAATGATAGACAACAAAATGAATTTCATATTTTAGGTTGGAAGAGGAGAAAGCAGGTAGTTTTATCAAAAGTGAAAGAAACAGCTGAGTTACCTGTAGAAAAATCGAATATTCATAAAGAGGATCTTAAGAGAAAAAAAAGACGAGTAAAAAATCAGGACAAGTTTTCTAAAGAAGAATCAAAACAAAATAATGATAAAAAAACGATGAATTTTAAGGAGAGGGATGAAACAAAAATTGCTGGAGATGATGAAGAAAAAGAAATAGATCAAAAATTTTGGAAAAATATGATGAAAGAGTATCCTTATAAACAAGCATTGATAAAGGAGGTATATTGTTTTTGTAAAAATTTAATTTTTTATATATTACCTAAGCAATATCACGTAAGTTGGGAATTTGGTTTAGAAGATCCTGCTCAGACAGGTTATATGCTAGGGCTTGTGAGTATGGTTTCTCCGTTTTGTGGAGAAAATATACATATAAGAGGCAATTTTCAAGAAGAAATAATGGAAGGGTTTATTTCAGGAGAAGGAAAAATTCGGATAGGTTCTATCATTAAAAAGATGATATTATTTTTGTGGAATCCTCCGATTAGAACTCTTATTAAAATGTACTTTAAACAAAGAAAGGAAGGCAATAAAAATGGCAAATAGCTTTACAACAGCAGTACAATCTCTTTTTAGTGAAATGGAAAAATTTGTATCAAGCAAAACGGTAGTAGGAGATGCTATTCATATTGGAGAGACTATTATTCTACCCTTAGTTGATGTTACATTTGGGGTAGGAGCCGGAGCTACAGAAGAATCTGCAGAAAAGGGTGATAATAAAGATACAGGAGGTGGAGGGTTAGGAGCTAAAATTACTCCTAGTGCAGTTATTGTGATTCACAAAGGTGAAACTCAGTTAATTAATATTAAAAATCAAGATAGCTTAAATAAATTAATTGATATGGCACCAGGCTTATTGTCTAAATTGCCTTGGATGAATAAAAAAGATAAAAATGCAACAGAAGAAAAAGAAATGGCTGATGCAGTGAAAAAGGATTTAGAAGAATACTATGAAGAAACAGATGAAATGTAATTTTTTTATAATTGATATACAGATATGATATACAGGTAATAAAATAATGAGAAAATAAAAACTCAACTTGATATAAAAAAATAAGTTGAGTTTTTTAATTACTATATTTTTATACATTAAAACGAAAGAGAATTACGTCACCATCTTGTACGATGTATTCTTTTCCTTCTAAACGAACTAATCCCTTTTCTTTAGCGGCTGTATAACTTCCGCAATGTATTAAATCATCATAAGCTACTACTTCAGCTCGAATAAAACCTTTTTCAAAATCAGTATGAATTTTACCTGCTGCTTGTGGGGCTTTTGTTCCTCTTGTAATAGTCCATGCTTTGGTTTCTGTTGGACCTGCTGTTAGATAGCTAATCAGTCCTAATAAACGATAACTAGCTGCAATCAATCGATCTAGTCCAGTATCTTGAATTCCTAATTCTTCTAGAAAAATGTTTTTTTCATCATCATCTAATTCTGCTATTTCTTCTTCAATCTTAGCACAGATGATAAATACTTCAGAGCTTTCTTCTAAAGCAAATTTTTTGACTGTTTCTACGAAAGGATTATTTTGACCATTATTAATCAAGTCTTCTTCCGTTACATTTGCGGCATATAAAACAGGTTTCTGAGTTAATAACTGTAAAGAGTCTACAAATTTTTGTTCATCTTCAGAGTTCCATGTAATACTACGAGCACATTTTCCATTTTCCAATTCTGTTTTTAGTGTTTCTAATATTTCAAGTTCAGCTTGTAAACTTTTATCTGCTTTGACAGCTTTTATAGTCCTTTGGATTCGCCTATCTAAAACTTCCATATCAGAAAAAATGAGTTCTAAATTAATAGTCTCAATATCTCGTAAAGGATCTATTGATCCTTCTACATGAACGATATTAGCATCTTCAAAACAGCGTACTACGTGTACAATAGCATCTACTTCTCGAATATGAGATAGAAATTGATTTCCTAATCCTTCTCCTTTGCTAGCACCTTTTACAAGACCTGCGATATCTACAAATTCGATGCCAGCAGGTACAATTTTTTCTGAGTTATACATGGTAGCTAATGTTTCCAATCGAGAATCTGGTACAGTCACAATACCTACATTCGGATCAATGGTACAAAAAGGATAATTGGCTGATTCTGCTCCCGCTTTTGTTAAAGAATTAAATAATGTACTTTTTCCTACATTGGGGAGACCTACAATTCCCAGTTTCATTTATGTCATCCCTTTCTTTTTTTCTTGGATAATTCTATGGATTACTATGATTTTAATATCCTTGTTATTATACTGAAAAAATATATTTTATGCAAGATAAGGTATAGGAAAAGGTGCAATGAATTATTCATTGCACCTTTATCATTTTTTTATTGCTCTTTAGAGGTAAGGATTCCAACTAATACTCCTTGTATAAAACTAAAGATGAAAAGACCAATACCACAAGCAATATATTTCTTTTTATTATCTTTTGTTATAGTAAGACAAATGTTTTTTGTTTCATCCACTTGTTGTTTAGCTACACGATATGGTCTTCGTGATTGATTATATCGTTGATTCATAAAAATCCCTCCATAAAGATCATTCTATATGCTATATATATATTTATATACTAACATAATTTAGAAATAAAGTACAAACACTTTTTGCTAGTTATATTGAAAAAATTGCTTTTCTTAGAAGCCTTTTCTATAGTAAAATATCTACTATTACTCCATACTAATATTGGAGGTGTTATTCATGAAAAAAAAATATTTTCATAGATTCTTTATAGCATTTGTTTTTTTGAGTATTTTATTCGGATGTACTATAAAACCACAAAAAACAGGTGATAATATAGAAAATAGATTGACAAATGTATTACCACAAAGTCCACCGTTTGTTTCTGAATATAAAGCAGAAGATTCTTATCGAAGACCAGATACGGTTGTGGAACCTGTAGAAGATACGAAAAAAGCAAAAAAAATAGCTTCTAATATTACAAAACAGCCAGAAGTAGAAAAAGCAACGGTATTAATTACAGGAAATACTGCATTAGTGGGTATTCAACTATCGCAAAACTTATCCAACGATGATTTAGATCAATTAAAAAGAGAGATAGAATCTCAGGTAAAACAGGAACAACAGGATATTAAATATGTATCTGTAACTAATTCTCCTAAACTAGTCGATCGAATGACGATTATTGCAGAAGATATTATGGAAGGACGACCTATACAAGGATTAGCTGACGAGATAGGAGTTATTTTACGACGCATAACACCTACTGTATAAAAATAAAAAATGAAAATTTTATTTCATACTATCATCCTTTACAAATAAAGGTAAGATCGATATAATAAAGTGTATACTTTATGATGAAAGGATGATATCGTTGCCACCAGAAATATGGTTCCCTCATTTAGGAATAGAAATAAAGAAAATAAACCCAGTTGCATTTCATATTTTTAAAATACCTGTGTATTGGTATGGTATTCTTATTGGTTTAGGTGTTTTAGTTGGCTTAAAAGTAGCAACTAAAGAAGCAAAACGTACCGGACAAGATCCAGAAATATATATGGATTTTTTATTGTATGCATTAATTGCTGCTATTATTGGTGCACGTTTATATTATGTAGCTTTTTCCTGGGATGAATATAAAGATAATTTATTAAAAATTTTTGCGACACGTGAAGGTGGTTTAGCTATTTATGGAGGTGTGATAGGAGCTGTTATTGCAGCATTTTTTTATACGCGAGCAAAAAAAATAGATTTTTGGATTTTGGCAGATACATGTGCCCCTAGTTTGATTATAGGACAAGCGATTGGTAGATGGGGAAATTTTGTTAATCAAGAAGCATTTGGAGGTTATACAGATTCACTTTTTGCTATGCGATTAATGAAAAATAATATATATGATGTTCCTCAAGAAGTACTTGATAATATTAAAATAATAAATGGGATTGAATATATACAAGTTCATCCAACTTTTTTATATGAATCTATGTGGAATTTAATGATTTTTATTATTTTAATTCAATGTCGTAAGTATAAAAAAATTAATGGTGAAATATTTATGTTATATTTATTAGGATATGCTTTAGGACGTATTTGGATAGAAGGATTACGAACCGATCAATTATTAATTCCACATACTTCTATTCCAATTTCTCAAGTTATTGCGGGTATTTCGATTTTTTTCGCCTTATTTTTCATTTATTTTAGGAGAAAAAAGAATTATAGTTAAAATAATCTATTTTTCTGACAGAAAAGTGTAAAATAATGTTGATTTTTCTTCTTATTCGTATTACAATAAATAAGGGGCTTTTGATTGTATGAATGTACAACAAAAGCTACTAGATTACGGGGATTTATAAATGAGGTGGGAAGATGAGTGTATTTTCAGATAAGATTAATGATCTTAATGACAAATTGGATGACATCATAATCAAACAAAGTGAAAGACATAATATTTATAAACTTAGTCAAGAATTAGATGAATTGATTATTTTATTTTATCAAAAAAACAAACATACAAAATAGTAAAAAATAAAAGATAGGACTTAAGTCCTATCTTTTATTTTTTTTTTGAAAAAGATCTTGATACAGACTCAGAAGTGTACTAAAATAAGGATAATAGGTGGGGGAAAGTGGTTTAAAGTGGTGATAAAAGATAAAAAGGTGGTTGTTCTGACATGTTTATGGGAGAATACATCCATTCTATTGATTCTAAAGGTCGTTTTATTGTACCGATTAAGTTTAGGGAACAACTAGGAGAAAGATTTGTTGTTACGAAAGGATTAGATAACTGTTTGTTTGTCTATCCTTTGGTTGAATGGAGCCTTTTTGAGCAAAAATTAAAAGCATTGCTCCTTGCCAATCGTGATGCTCGTAAGTTTACTCGGTTTTTCTTTGCTGGTGCTGTTGAGTGTGACGTAGACAAGCAGGGGAGAATTCTATTACCTTTAAATTTAAGAGAGTATTCACAATTAAAAAAAGAAGCTGTTTTGATTGGAGTATCTAATCGAGTAGAAATTTGGAGTAAAGAAATGTGGAATGCTTATAATAATGAAGATGATTTTGACGTAAGTGATTTGGCAGATAAAATGGCCGAATTAGGAATATAATCAATATGAAGTTATTAAGGATGTGTAGTAGTGGAGTTTCAACATGTTTCAGTATTATTAGAAGAATCTATACAAGGTTTAAATATTAAACCAGAAGGTATTTATCTAGATGGAACGTTAGGAGGTGCGGGACATAGTGAAAGAATTTGTAAGCAATTAGGAGATCAAGGTCTTTTAATAGGAGTTGATCAAGACAGTGATGCTATTGAGGCGGCAAAAAAAAGATTGAAAATATATCAAGATCAAGTTATTTTTTATCAAAGTAATTTTACAAATATCAAAGAAATTTTACAAATATTCGATATTTTTCGATTGAATGGTATACTGTTGGATTTAGGAGTTTCTTCGTATCAATTAGATGAAGCGGATAGAGGATTTTCGTATATGCAAGATGGTCCTTTGGATATGAGAATGAATGTAAATGAGGCACGATCTGCAGCACAAATCGTAAATGAATATTCAGAAAAAAAATTAATGCATATTATAAAAGAATATGGAGAAGAAAGATGGGCAAAACGTATTGCTCAGTTTATTGTTGCAGAACGAAAGAAAAAACCATTAACTAGAACAATGGAATTAGTAGAAGTTATTAAAAAAGCAATTCCTAAAGGAGCACGTCGAAATGGACCTCATCCAGCAAAACGAACTTTTCAAGCTATTCGTATTGAAGTGAATCAAGAATTAGCTATATTAGAACAATCTATCCGGGATATGGTAGATGTATTAGATACAGGTGGCAGACTATGTATTATTACTTTTCATTCTTTAGAAGATAGAATTGTGAAACAAACATTTCGAAGTTTAGAAAATCCATGTACCTGTCCACCAAATTTTCCAATTTGTATTTGTGGAAAACAACCTTTAGTAAAAGTTATTACAAGGAAACCAATTGTACCTACAGATCAAGAAATACAAAACAATCCAAGAGCTCGAAGTGCAAAATTACGAATACTAGAAAAGATTTAAATATAGTTACGTTGGGTAAAAATAATAGATAAATGGGGGGAAATATGATGAAAAGGGGATCAGAGTATTATACATATGGAAGTAGTGCGCATGATTTAGGACAAAGTTATATATCATCATTACAAATACCTTCTGAAGTGACACAACCTCAAATAGAACAGGAGTCAAAAAAACGGCAAAAAGCAAAGCAAAGGGCATATCAGAAAAAAAGCATTTTATATAAGTTGCAATTATTAGCATGTACGATTCTTTTTTTTGCAGGTTGTTTAATATTAATGGTAGGATACTCAGCGATTAGTTCTCAACAAGCGAATATAGCAGAGATGACTAAAACCTTACAAGAATTACAGAAAAAAAATGCTATGATTCAAGGAGAAATTGGTGAAAATATGGATTTAAAAAAGCTAGAGGAGAAAGCCACTTGTCAATTAGGAATGGTACATCCCAATGAGCATCAATTAGTTTATATCGACATTCCCCAAAATAGTTATACGGTATTATATCAGCCTATACAATCAGATTCTACAGAAACCTCTTTTCTTTCTTCTATTTTTCGATTTTTAACTAAGGTTTGGTGATGTTATGGAAAAAAAGGATAGGCAGATACAACGACGATTGGGATTTGTTTTACTTAGCTTTTTAATGGGGATATTTTTTTTAATTTATCGATTAGGATATATTAAGTTAGTAAATGGAGAGGAGTATGAAAAAAAGGCAATTGGACAACAACTTCTTTTAGATCAACAAATCCCAGCAAGGAGAGGTGGGATTTATGATAGGAATCAACATATATTAGCTTTAGATTATACAGTATATAATTTGATTTTAGATACAGTAGTATTACATCATTATGAAAAAGAAGAACATGAAAAAACTATAAATTTTCTTAAAGAAATAGTAGAAATTCCCCAAGAGGAGCTTTGGAAGCATATTAATTCAGAAACACAACGATATTATATTGTTTTAAGAAAGGAAATACCTCAACAGGAAGGACAAAAAATACAAGAAGAAATAAAAACGCAAAAGATTAAGGGGGTCTGGCTAGAAGAAGACTCCCTTCGTAATTATAATTATGATTCCTTGGCTTCTCATGTAATTGGTTTTGTAGGAGCTAAAGAAGGACGCCTAGGTCTTGAGCTTCAATATAATCGTTGGTTAACAGGAATACCGGGACGAAATTTTAGAACTTTTGAACAAGGCCATTATGTTATGAAAAACTATATACAGCCTACTCATGGATTGTCTTTGATATTAACTATTGATGAGGCAATTCAACACTATACAGAAGAAGCTCTATTAGAAGCGATGAGAGAGTATGAACCTGAAAGTGCATCAGCAATTGTCATGGTACCTAAAACAGGCGAAATATTGGCAATGACCTCTTTCCCTAATTTTAATTCTAATAAGCCAGGAAATATAGATCATCTTGTAGATGCAGAGCGTTATCAAACGATGACTCAAGAAGAAAGAACAAAAATGCTAAATAAAGTATGGCAAAATTTTAATATTACGTATACTTATGAACCAGGTTCTACTTTTAAACCCATGGTAGTAGCTGCAGCTTTAGAAGAAAATGTTATATCCATATCCGATACTTTTTATTGTGGAGGATATAAAAATGTTGCAGGTACGATTATTCGTTGTTGGAAAAGAAGTGGGCACGGAGAACAAACGATAGAAGAAATTTTAGCTAATTCTTGTAATGTGGGTATGATGGATATTGCTGAAAAGATGGGAAAAGAAGTATTTTATCGTTATCAAAAAGCTTTTGGATTTGGTACAAAAACAGGAATTGATTTACCAGGGGAGCAAGATGCTGCAGGTCTTCTTCATAAAGAGGAAAATTTAGGCCCTGTTGAATTAGCTACGAGTTCTTTTGGACAAACCTTTAATGCAACACCCATTCAGATGATAACTGCTTTTACAGCTGTAATTAATGGTGGAAATTTAGTTAGACCTCATCTAGTAGCACAAATGATTGATTCTAATGGAAATCCTGTACAAGAAGCGGATAAAGAGATTCGAAAAAAGGTAATTTCAGAGAAAACTTCTAAACAAATGAGAGAGACTTTAGAAAGTGTAGTAACCGCAGGGACTGGAAGAGGAGCTAGGATACCTGGATTTCGAATTGGGGGAAAGACAGGAACAGCAGAACAAGGATCTCGTACGAATCCGGAAGAACATAGATATATTTTTTCGTTTATTGGATTTGCTCCTGTTGAAGATCCTCAAGTGATTGTTTTTGTTGCTTTAAATCGTCCTAAAGATGACACTATTGGAAGTACTATGGTAACAACGGTATGCAAAAACATTATGGAAAGGACATTACCTTATTTAGGAATTTCAAAAACAGAAGTTCTGGAAAAAGAAGATAACCAAGAACCTACTATTAGTGATTATACGGATTTATTTTTAATGGATGCTATACAGGATATTAAAGATCAAGGATTGCAATATGAAATTGTTGGAAAAGGAAGTACTATTGTAAACCAAATGCCAAAGGCAGGAACAAAGGTTCCAGTTAATACTTTAGTGTATTTATATGTAACAGCTAATGATACACAAGAAGTAGTAGAAGTTCCTAATGTTATAGGATCTACTTATGAAGAAGCTTTTGAAACAATAAAAAAGCAGTATTTAATTCCTACTTTTATTGGTGAAGGAAATATTGTCGAGGGACAAGAACCTAAATCTGGAACCCGAGTAGATAAAAATACTGAGGTTATTATACAATTGAAAAAATAGCATAAGATCCTTGCTTATACAATACAATGTTATAAAGTAATTCTTATCTAACCCTAGACGTTAGCTAAGGATATGATTATAATGTATAGGTGGGATTTAACTATGAATCATAAACCTTCGATAATGATTAAAAGGCGTCTCCTTTTTTTTCTAACTGTTATTACAATTGGAATTATTGGGTTAATTTTTCGTATCAGTTATATTCAGATTATACAAGGAGATTATTTAAAAAATCTAGCCTGGGAACAACAAACCCGCGATCGGCTTATTGCTCCGCAAAGAGGTTCGATTTATGACCGTAATGGGATTCCATTAGCTCAAAATGCCTCAGTAGCTACTGTTAGTGTAATTCATAATCAAATTCAGGATAAAGAAGAAGTGATTGAAGCTTTAGTAGACGTTTTGGATTTAGAATATGAAGAAGTGAAGCAAAAAGTAGAACGAGTCGTAGCCTTAGAAAGAATTAAGTCTAGGGTAGATAAAGAAGTGGCTGATAAATTAAGAGAAAAAAATATTCCTGGTATTGTAGTGGATGAAGATTCTAAACGATATTATCCTCATCGTAATTTAGCTTCACATGTTCTTGGTTTTGTAGGAAAAGATAATCAGGGAATTATTGGTATTGAAGTAAAGTATGATGAGTATTTACGAGGAATACCAGGTAAAATTGTAACAGAATCAGATGCAAAAGGTAGAGATATTTCAGGTGGGATTCAAAAAAGAATTGAACCTCTTCCAGGAAATCATCTTGTTACTAGTATTGATATTGTGGTACAACAGTATGCAGAACAGGCATTAGAAAAAGTATTACAAGGGAAGGAAGCAAAAAAAGGCTCTATTTTGATTATGAATCCTAAGACAGGAGAAATATTAGCAATGGCGAATAAGCCAGATTTTGATTTAAATGAACCTTTTCGTATTCAAGATCCAACTTTACAAGTAAATTGGAATCAGCTTTCTCAAAAAGAACAAATGGATGCTTTAAATCAAATGTGGAGGAATTTTAGTATTAATGATACTTATGAACCAGGTTCTACTTTTAAAATAGTAACTTCTACAGCTGGTTTAGAAGAAAAAGTGGTTACGCTAGAGGATACATTTTCATGTCCAGGATATCGAATTGTAGCAGATCGAAGAATACGATGTCATAAAACGGGAGGTCATGGAACTGAAACTTTTTTAGAAGGAGTTTTAAATTCTTGTAATCCAGTTTTTATGGACGTAGCAGATCGATTGGGAGCAGAAGCCTTTTATAAATATATGAAGTTATTTGGTTTTGATGAAAAAACAGGTATTGATATTCCAGGAGAAGCAGTCGGCATTATGCATGATATAAAAAAAGTAGGTCCAGTAGAGTTAGCAACAATGTCTTTCGGACAATCATTTCAAATCACACCGTTGCAATTAATTCGAGCAGGTGCTGCTATTGTAAATGGAGGATATTTAGTTACGCCTCATATTGGAAGGGAATTGGTAAATGAGGAAGGAAATATTATTAAAATTTTTGAATATGACAATAAAAAACAAATTATTTCAAAAGAAACTTCTGATATTATGCGGTCTATTTTAGAATCTGTAGTATCAGAAGGAACAGGTCATAGGACTTATTTGCCGGGTTATAAAATTGGAGGTAAAACAGCAACTTCTGAAAAATTACCTCGAAGTAATCATAAATATATTGCTTCTTTTATAGGATTTGCTCCTGCTGATGATCCACAAGTAATAGCTCTTATTCTTATTGATGAGCCTGTAGGAATTTATTATGGCGGAACAGTAGCAGCACCGGTAGTTAAAGAAATATTTGAAAATATACTTCCTTATTTAGGAATTGAACCTAAATATACGGACCAAGAATTAACATTAGAAGGAGTAGGAGATGTAGACATTCCTAATGTACTTCAAAAATCTTTATCAGAAGTGAGACAAGAAGCGAGGGAATTAGGTTTAACATTGGAAGTTTTAGGAGAAGGGAATATTGTTAAGGAACAGTTTCCACTTCCAGGTGAAAAAGTAAGTAAAGGAACAAAATTAATTATATATATAGAATAGGAGGGAATATTGTGAAACTTAAGGAATTAATGGGTTCGATTTGTTATCAACGAATCCAAGGCAATATAGAAGTTGATATTTCACATCTATCTTATAATTCTAAACATATTCAGCCAGGAACTTTATTTTTTTGTATTAAGGGGTTTCAAACAGATGGACATCAATATGCCATAGATGCTGTTCAAAAGGGAGCTATTGCTTTAATTGTGGAAGATTCTATATCAAATATCCCAGAAGATATAACGGTTCTTCAAGTGGATAATACAAGAAAAGTTATGTCCCTTATTTCAACAAATTTCTATAATCATCCTGCATCAAAAATGAATATAATAGGAGTTACAGGTACAAACGGAAAAACAACGATTACATTTTTAATCGACGCTATTATAAAGGAAGCAGGTCGCAAAACGGGGGTCATTGGTACAATTCATAATAAAATAGGAGATAAGGTTGTACCTTCTGAACGAACAACTCCAGAGTCTATTGATTTACAAAAATTATTTGCCCAAATGGAAAGTGAAAAAGTTGATGATATCATTATGGAAGTGTCTTCACATTCTCTTGCATTAGATCGTGTTGCGGGATGTCATTTTAAAGTAGGTGTATTTACAAATTTAACTTTAGATCATTTAGACTTTCACAAAACTATGGATCAGTATAAAGCAGCAAAGGCTAAATTATTTCAGCATTCTGAGTATGCAGTGATCAATGCAGATGATTCAGTAGCTGAATATATAATAAAATCTAGCAATGGAAAAGTACTTACGTATGGTATTGATAAAGACGCAGATCTCATCGCTTATGATTTACAAATTACAGCTGATGGTGTATCTTTTAATATAGACATTGATAATGAAAAAAGAAATTTTTATCTTAATATTCCAGGAAAATTTAGTGTATATAATGGTTTGGCAGCAATAGGTACCTGTTTATGTCTAGGAATTCCACCTTCGATTATTCAAGAAGGATTAAAGAAAGTGAATAATGTTCCTGGACGTTTTCAAACGATTTCTTCTCCTGTAGGTTATCGCATAATTGTTGATTATGCTCATGCTCCTGATGGATTAGAAAATATATTAAAAACGGTTCAAGAATTTAAAACAGGTAGAATTATCACTGTCTTTGGTTGCGGTGGTAATCGTGATAAAAGCAAACGTCCTATTATGGGTAAAATTGCTGGAACCTATTCAGACTTTTGTGTTTTAACATCGGATAATCCTCGTTCGGAGGAACCACTTCAAATATTAGATGAAATTGAAGTAGGAATTCAAAAAACAGATTGTCCATATACAAAAATTGTAGATCGTAAAAAAGGAATTATTTTTGCACTCGAAGAAGCTAGAGCCGAGGATATTGTAATTATTGCAGGTAAAGGACATGAAAAGTATCAAATTTTTGATCAAGGACAAAAAATACATTTTGATGATGTAGAAATAGTAGAAGAATATATACAGGAGGAATCGATGTGAAACCTATTCAACTATCCTGGCTTTTACAAGTAATAGAAGGAAACTTGATAAAAGGAGAAGAACAAGTAGAAGGTACAATATGTGGGATTTCCACTGATACTAGAAAGATTCAATTAGGTGATTTATTTATTCCTCTTCGTGGAGAACGATTTGATGGACATGATTTTATTGAAGAAGCTTATAAAAAAGGAGCTATAGGATGTATATCTGAACGTCAAGATGTTCAGATTCCTAATGGAAAATGGTTGTTTCTTGTTTCAGATACAAAAAAAGCAATGATGGATTTAGCAGAGGCCTACCGTAAATGTTTTTCTATACCTGTGATTGGAGTTACAGGAAGCGTAGGTAAAACGAGTACAAAAGACATGATTGCATCAATTCTTTCTCAGAAAGGTTCTATTTTAAAAACACAAGGAAATTATAATAATGAGATAGGTGTACCTTTAACTATTTTTGGTTTACAATCGGCTCATCAATTTGCTATAGTAGAAATGGGAATGAGTGGATTTGGAGAAATTCATAATTTGAGTAAGATTGTCCGACCTCAATTTGCTATTATTACTAATATAGGGGTTTCTCATATTGAGTATTTAGGAAGTCGAGAGGGAATTTTAAAGGCAAAAAGTGAAATTTTTGATTATCTTGCTCCTAATGGAGTAGCTATTATCAATGGAGATGAACCGTTACTTCGATCATTACAAGAAACACTTTCTTGTTCAGTTATTACTTTCGGGCATAAAAATACCAATATGTATTGGGCACAAATAAAACAATATCAAGATCAAGGAATGCAGCTTTTGGTTCATACACCTTCTAATGAATTTATGTTAGAAGTACCTTGTATAGGTGAACATTGGATTTATAATATTTTACCTGGTGTTGCGATAGCAGAATTAGTAGGTTTAAGTGTAGAACAAATTCAAAGAGGAGTTTTATATTTTGTACCTAGTGGAATGCGTATGGAAAGAGAATCTACGGCTTATCCATTACATATTATTAATGATACATATAATGCGAGCCTAGATTCAATGAAAGCAGCGATAAAAGTATTAACTCATTTATCTGTACCAGGTAGGAAAGTAGTTATTTTAGGAGATATTTTTGAACTTGGTAAGTATTCTCAAGAAATTCATAGAGAATTAGGAAGATATGTTGCACAAAAACCTATTGATTCTTTATTATTTGTAGGAGAAGCGGCAAAAGAAATAGCAGTAGGAGCTCAACAAATGGGGAAAAAAAGCTTTTATTTTAAAACAAAGGAAAATTTACTAGATGCAATTTCTTCTTTAATTCAAAAAGATGATACAATTTTAATTAAAGCATCAAGAGGAATGCACTTAGAAGAAGTTGTGGAAAAACTTAAAGAGGTGAAATGAAAATGGATTATGCGGCCATTTATCCAGTGTTAATTGCATTTTTATTTAATTTATTATTAGGCCCTTTTGTAATTCCTTTTTTAACAAAATTAAAATTAGGTCAATATGTTCGAGATGACGGTCCACAAAGTCATCTTAAAAAAGCAGGTACTCCCACTATGGGTGGTGTTATTATTTTAGGTAGTTTAGTCTTAACGAGTTTATTTTTTATACAAAGCTATAAAGAAATTATTCCTATTTTACTTTTAACGATAGGATTTGGAATCATAGGATTTATAGATGATTATATTAAAGTAGTAATGAAACGATCGTTAGGATTAAAAGCATATCAAAAAATTATTGCACAATTATTAGTTACTGCTTTATTTGGATATTATCTTTTGAAATATACTAATATTGGAACAGAAGTATTCATTCCTTTTACAAGAGGAAAAACTATTGATTTTGGAATGGCTTTTATTCCTTTACTTATTTTTGGTATGTTAGGAACAGTAAATGGTGTAAACTTAACGGATGGACTAGATGGATTAGCAGCCAGTGTAACCGTATTAGTAGCAACTTTTTTTGCTGTTGTTAGTTGGGGAGAACATAGTACATTATTACCTATTACCTCTGCAGCTGTAGGAAGTTTATTAGGGTTTTTATTGTTTAATGCCCATCCTGCTCGGGTTTTCATGGGAGATACAGGATCTTTAGCATTAGGTGGATTTGTAGCGGGAACCGCCTTTATGTTAAAAATGCCTTTATTTTTACCTATTGTTGGTTTTATTTATGTGATAGAAAGTCTTTCAGTTATTATTCAAGTATTATATTTTAAGAAAACGAAAAAACGTTTTTTTAAGATGGCACCTATTCATCATCATTTTGAATTGTCTGGTTGGCAAGAAACAAAAGTAGTGGCTGTTTTTTGTGTTTTGACAGCTATCTTTTGTTTAATTGGACTGCTTGGGTTACCATAATCGAAAACAGGAGCGTGAAAATCATTGAATCTAATGAATAAAAATATTTTAATTGTAGGTTTAGGGAAGAGTGGAATATCAGCCGGAATGTTATGTAAGCAATTAGGTGGTCAAGTTACTTTCTATGATGGGAAAAGTCGTATTTCACTAGAACCTATAGTAACATCATTAGAACAGGAAGGATTTTCTTTTATTTTTCAAGAAATCAAGGAGATGGATTGGAAGACGAAAGATCTTATTATTATGAGTCCTGGAGTACCGACTGATTTACCTTTTCTTCAACAGGCTAAAAAATATGGGATTTCTATTTTGGGAGAAATGGAATTAGCCTATCAATTTTGTCATTTACCTATAATAGCTATTACTGGGACAAATGGTAAAACAACCACCACTACATTGGTAGGTGAAATATTTAAAAAAGTTCTCTCTTCTACTTATGTGGTTGGTAATATAGGGGTTCCTTTTTCAGAGCAAGTATTAAATATGGAGAAAAAAGGATATGTAGTAGCGGAAGTTAGTAGTTTTCAATTAGAAACAATTAAAAACTTTCATCCTTTAGTAAGTGCAGTATTAAATATTACACCCGATCACCTCAATCGTTATAAAACTTTTGATAAATATATACAAACAAAAGAAAAAATTTTTATGAATCAAACGCAAGATGATTTTTTGGTCTTAAATGCGGATGATCCATATTGTATAGCAATGCAAGATAAAACCAAAGCAAAAAAAATTTATTTTAGTACACAAAAAGTCCTAAATGAAGGCATATATACCTTAGATGATGACATAATAATAGCTTGGAGAGGAAAAAAAATATCTTTGTGTTCGATTCATGATCTTATTATTGTAGGTGAACATAATGTACAAAATGTAATGGCTGCTGCAGCAATTGCTTTATGCCAAGGAGTAGATATTTCATTAGTTAGAGATGTCGTATGTTCTTTTAAAGGGGTAGAACATCGTATTGAATATGTTACTACTTGGAATGATGTACTGTATTATAATGATTCAAAAGGAACAAACCCAGATGCAGCAATACGAGCTATTTATTCTATGCAACGTCCTATTGTATTGATTGGAGGAGGTATGGATAAAGGAGCTGATTTTACAACATGGGTTCAAGCTTTTAAGGGGAAAGTCAAGTATTTAATTTTATTAGGGGAAACATCTCATAAAATTGTACAAACAGCTCATCAACAAGGTTTTTTAAACATAACTCAAGTGCAAAATATGCAAGAGGCTGTAAAGTTAGCTCATCAAATAGCTAATGTGGGTGATTGTGTCTTATTATCTCCGGCTTGTGCTAGTTGGGATATGTATACTAGTTATGAAGAGAGGGGGAATATTTTTAAGGAGGCAATTTTGAATTTAAAGGAGGGAGAGGATGAAAAAACCACGTAAACAACTTCGTCGTTCTCCTAGTATACGTCAGTGTGACTTTACTATTTTATTTACTGTGGTTTTATTAGTTTGTTTTGGTATTGTTATGATTTTTAGTTCTAGTTATAATTATTCTTTGAATCGCTATGGAGATCAGTTTTATTTTTTAAAAAGACAAATAATATGGTCTATTATCGGTTTTGGTGCCATGATGGTTATGATGAATTATGATTATCATAATCTTCGTAAATGGTCTGTTTTGTTATATTTATTTTCTATTATTACATTATTCTTAGTCTTATTAGTGGGTAAAGAAATTAATGGGGCGAAGAGATGGCTTGGGGTAGGGCCTATTGGTTTTCAACCTTCAGAAATTTCTAAATTGGGAGTCACGTTGTTTTTAAGTAATTTAGTTTCTTTAAATCGTAAAAAGTTAGATAAATTTAAAGGTTTTATTTTTTATATGATCATTATTATGATTCCTGTTTTTTTGATTGTTATTGAGAATTTAAGTACAGCTATTGTGGTAATTGCTATTGGGGTTTGTATTTTATTTGTAGCTAGTCCTAAAATATGGTACTTTATTGCTATGTCAGTTCCAGTTGTTATAGCTGGTTTTTTTGCTATAAATTTAGAAAGCTTTCGTTATCGATTGGTTCGGATTCAAGCTTGGTTAGATCCGTGGAGTGATCCCTTACATTCTGGATATCAAACGATCCAATCCTTATATGCTGTTGGTTCAGGAGGCCTTTTTGGATTGGGTTTAGGGGAAAGTAGACAAAAATTAGGTTATATTCCAGAAGCTCATAATGATATTATATTTTCTATTGTATGTGAAGAATTGGGGTTAGTAGGAGCTACTATCTTGTTATTATTATTTTTGATTTTAATTTGGCGTGGTATTAAAGTAGCTATTCAAGCTCCTGATTTATTTGGATCTTTTATTGTTACAGGCATTATCTGCCAGGTAGCTGTTCAAGTTTTGATTAATGTCTCTGTTATTACCAATACAATTCCTGTAACAGGAATGCCTCTACCTTTTATTAGTTATGGAGGATCTTCTTTATTATTTCTTATGATTTCTATGGGAATTATGCTTAATGTTTCCAGACATTCCAATATTCCTAGAACTTAAAAATATAAAAGTACTTTGCGGTTGATAGAACATCCCACACTTAAAGTGACCTGTCACAACTTGATGGCAGATGCATACACTGATTGTATAATTACCTTATATTTCCAGGGGGTGTTTTGTCAGATGGGTAAATTTAGGATAGAGGGTGGGATTCCTTTACAAGGTGAAATACGTATTGGAGGGGCTAAAAATGCAGTTTTACCGATTTTAGCTGCTACAGTTTTATACCCTGGGATTACTTGTATTCATGATTGCCCAAAAATTATGGATGTACTAACAATGATTCGAATTTTAGAGAGCATAGGATGTAAGATAAAATGGGAAGATCGAACATTGATTGTTGATACATCTACTGCATGTAATACAGAAATTCCTGCGGATTTAGTAAGTGAAATGCGTTCCTCTATTATTTTATTGGGTTCGATTTTAGGCCGCTTTGGTAAAATAAAAATTTCTTATCCAGGTGGTTGTTCTATTGGACCTAGGCCCATTGATCTGCACTTAAAAGCGTTAAAGAAAATGGGAGTTCAAATTGAAGAGTATCATGGTTATATTACCTGCAAGGTTAAACAATTGCATGGAGAGAAGATTCATTTAGATTTTCCAAGTGTAGGAGCGACAGAAAATATTATGCTTGCAGCGATATTAGCCAAAGGAAGAACTATTATTTATAATCCTGCAAAAGAGCCAGAAATTGTAGATCTTCAAAATTTCTTAAATCAAATGGGAGCTACTATTCGGGGAGCCGGATCCCATATCATTACGATTGAAGGTGAATCCAAACTTTCTAGTATTGAATATACGGTAATTCCAGATCGTATTATTACAGGAACTTACTTAGTAGCAGCTGCTATTAGTGGGGGAGAGGTATTATTATCCAATGTACAGCCTAAACATTTATATGCTGTAATTTCTAAATTAAGAGAAACAGGTTGTATAATTAAAGAAGATAAAAATTATATATATATTCAATCTCCTTCTAAATTACAAAGTGTTGGTACTATCCGTACTTATCCGCATCCAGGTTTTCCAACTGATATGCAGGCACAAATGATGGCTCTATTAGCAGTAGCACAAGGTACTAGTATTATTAGTGAAAATATATTTGAATCTCGATATAAGCATGCAGAAGAATTGATTCGGATGGGAGCTCATATACAGCTAGAAGGTAGGATTGCAATTATTACTGGAGTGAATAAGTTAATGGGCACTACTGTTCATGCAGAAGATTTAAGAGGTGGTGCTGCACTTATTTTAGCTGGATTATGTGCCGAAGGTGAAACGCTTGTCTATAATTCAAAACATATAGAAAGAGGATATGAATGTATTGATAAAGATTTACAATCTTTAGGTGCTCGTATTCAAAAGATAAAAGAGGAACAATAAGAGGTGGATTCATATGGGGAAAATGATACCTTTTCCTAAAAAAAAATCAAAAAGAACGCTATCTATATCTATATTATCAATGATAATTAGTATTGCTACTTTTTTTTCTATCATTCTTATATCACCTATATTTACCCTTAAACAAATTGAGGTATTAGGAAATGAGAGATATTCAATAGAAGAAATTTTGGATCGTTTGCATATTCAAGAGGGAATGAATGTATTTGGTTTTATAATGAATAATGAAATAAAAAAATTTAAAAATGATCCTTATATTGAAAAGATAGATATCAAGTTGGATTTTCCACATCAAGTCCAGATTAATATTATAGAGCGAAAAGCAATAGGATATGTTCCTTATATGGGAGCATATCTATCTATTGATAAAGATGGACGAGTTTTAGAAACAACAAATCAACTTGATTTTCCTTTACCGTTAGTCGTTGGATTACAGTTCCAAGGATTTTCTTTGGGGGATATTTTGATTGTTGAACAAGAAGAGATTTTTGATGTTATTTTAAAAATTTCACAAACAATGTTTAAATATGATATCTTAGATAAGATGGTTAAGATTGATATTAATAGTTCAAAAGATATACAACTTCAAATAGGCAATATTCATGTTTTATTAGGTGGTATTCAAGAATATGATTATAAAATTCGTGCGTTATTACAAATATTAAAATATATTCCGAAAGAAGATAAAGGATTTTTAGACTTAAGTGATACAAGTAAGCCATTTGTATTTAAATATTTGACATAAATCATATAATCAATTAATAAAAAAAGAATAAATATAATTTACTTGCAAAAAAA
>JGI24707J26582_10001074_pt1 | contig 21687 bp, 21 predicted proteins | sample BioPla1DNA1_FD_26582 | JGI IMG/M metagenome (IMG submission 26582)
ATTAGTGAAGTATCATGGTCACAATTTAGAACGATGTTGGAATACAAAGCGAAATGGTATGGAAAGCAAGTTGTCACCGTAGCGAAAAATTTTCCATCCAGCCAACTTTGTTCATGCTGTGGCTATCAAAATAAAGACGTTAAAAATCTTGGGTTACGTGAGTGGGAGTGTCCAAACTGTCATACCCATCATGACCGAGATATTAACGCAAGTTTAAATCTTCGCAAGGAAGCCTTGCGATTAACCATAGGGACTACGGGGATAGCCTACTAAATATTCGCTCGATAGAGCGAAGTTCGTAGGAATCTCCCACTTCTAAGCGAAGCGAAAGTGGGAGTAGTTCAAGTGTAGAGAGGTGGGATTACACCCCTGTATTATTAGATGAAATACTTAAGCGGGCAGGGGTTGGGGACATGGTAAATAATTTACTATGATATGACAATTGATGATAAAAATTAGGTGTAAAATTAAAGTTGATAAAATGGGTATACATTGGGATAAAAACTAAGATAACTCCCTATGAAAAACGATTATACAGGAACAAGGAATTCTACTTTAAATAATAGTTAAAAAGATTTATGAGGTTATATCTAATAAGTAATAATTAAAAATTAAGCATGCAAATATAGTAAACACATTAACAGTACTTGTAATATAATAATGTATTTACTATATAAAATAACAAGTATAATAAATGCAGTGTACATTGGATATTAAATGGGATAATCAGGATTAATAGAAGAGTATAACAAAATGTGTATTGAAATACAGAGGATATTTAGAATTAGACTAATAGATACAAAAATACAAATAAAGGGATGTGTAAGCATGGGTAACTTTGAGATAATAAACCTTAATAAGCCAATGGATATAAAATTACGTGAGAGATTTTGTAAGGATACTAATATACCAATCAAGATATTTATTGAGCCATACTTCAATAATAGGTTAGAGCTATTTAACCCAATGTATGGAGCTGAGGATAAATATAAAGAGTTCATCAAGGAGATTGATGGCTTTAAAAATCCTCAATCATACTTTGAATTTTACAATAACGTAAAGGATAACGCAATAAAATCAATAAAAGAAACTGATGCGTTCAAAGAATTTAATGATTGCGACATGAATAAATACGCAATCAATGATGTAAATTTAAAGAACATTAAAAGAAAAGATATATTCAAAAAGGAAAATGATGGTAAGACGTTTATATCAATAGACTTAGCGAAGGCAAATTTCACGGCATTACGTTGGGTGGATAAAAGTATCGTAGGAAATTGTGATATGTACGAGCAGTTTATCAAGCAATTCTGTGGAGATGGGTTCAGACATATAATTAAATCTAAGTATATACGTCAAGTAATATTTGGAAACTGCAATCCAAGAAGGCAAGTAACAGTTGAGAAGTATTTAATGTACATCATAATAAGAGATGCAATACTTAAACATTTTGATTATGCTGACATTGAGTGTTTCACATCAGATGAAGTTGTGATTAAAGTACCTTCAGATATCTCTATGAGAACATATGCAAACTTTTACGACTCCTTAATGGAAGTGGTGGTCAGAGAAGATATAGATATACACTCTGAGTTATTCACATTACACAATATAGAAAATACTTTATACTTCTATAAGAAATTTATAGTTGGAGGAAAAGGTAAGGATAACATTGAGTTAAAATGTGTAGATGGTGAGATGATGCCATTTGTATTGAGAGCATTACAAGAAGAAGATGTAACTGATGAGGATAAAGTACTGATGCATAACAATATGTTGGCAAAACTATTAGATGTGCCTGAGATAAAGTTTCAACTTTAAACTATAACTCTACATACGTTAAGTTAGCGTATGTAGAGTTATTTTAAACTAAAAAACATACGGATAATACAATTACAATAAAATTAGAAATAAAAAATATTCGTTGTGATTGGAGGAGAATACGTATGGGTAAAACTATTATTTTAGGGCATATGTCACATAGTAAGCTGGTAGTGCAGGATACTTCAATATCAATACACCGTAATAGAGAGCGACTAGGAAAAGAGACTACTGGCATTATATATATAACAACAAACGTATCAATAGAACTGGGTAGACCCATAGATCAATTCGTAAAGGCATTGAAGAATACGAGGATACCTATTATAATACAAAGAGTAGTATCAAAAGGATTATTTGAAACATACAAGGTGACAAGAATAAATACTGGTAAGGTTCCTAGTGTTAGTCTAGGTGTAATAGAGGTTTACAAAGGAATGATGGTGGGGTATGTATTTGACCAAAGCACANTAAAAAATAGAGAGCTATTGAAATATGTTAGATCATCTGCACTAAACACACTGCAAATAAGTAATACTGGAGATNTTATAGGAAAATTAAAAAAATCTTTGAGGACAATTTTAAGGACTGAGAGTAAAATAAATCATTACAATAGGAAAAGATTAATAATCATAGAAGTATGGTCTAAAACTTATAAAGTACCTATTGAATATAGATGTATGCTTGGTAAAAATGGTAAATACGCTGTTAGGGCTGTGGCAATACCGAGTTCAGCATACATTGTATAAAATAAAAGCAGTCTAAGGAGGAATTATAACACATGGATGCTGGGTTGAACATTATAGAAGGTGTAAGAATCAATTTAGGGGATTATATGACTGATGTTAAAAATAATTTAGATTCTAATAACATAGATTATAAGATACACGATAGTGGGGTAGACAAAAACGGAACTAATAGTACTATCATGTATATGGAAAAACATGGGGTGGAGCTTAGTATAAATAATGACGAAATCGTATATATTAAATCAAACAATAATAACTTAAACTATGTCATGGAATTAACTGAGGATACTAATGCAATATTCACACTAAAAGAGATAAAAAACAAAATAGCAAAAGAATTTAACGTTAGTNTAAATAGAATACGCGTAGATGAGTTCGACGGTAGTGATATTAGGGCAAGTCTAACNATCAAAGGAGATAATGGTAAACAGGTAAAAATTTCATTAAATCGTGGAATTAAAAATAGAGTTTATATGAACACTATAAAATTAATCAATAAAACTACGTGAGTTTAAAGGTAGCATCTAGTACAGTGCTACCTTTAATTACTTTATAATATAGAACATAAAAGTTAAAATTTATTTAATATCGGGGTGAGATAGTGATAATAGCTTTGAAGATAAAAAATGAGGCTAAGTATATTTTAGATGTGCTATTGAATAGAGGATATGAAGCTTACGTGGTGGGTGGNTGCGTAAGAGATTCATTGTTAAATATATTAAAACCTGAGGAAATCAGAGACGTAAACGATTGGGATATATGTACTAATGCGTTGCCGCATGATATTATATCAATCTTTAAATATGAGGGACATTCTGTTATAGAAACGGGAATAAAACATGGAACAGTAACAGTTGTGGTTAACTCTGGGAGATATGAGGTAACTACCTTTAGAGTAGATGGAGAATACGGAGACGGTAGGAGACCAGACAACGTGGAATTCACATCAAGCATAGAAGAAGATTTAATGCGTAGGGACTTAACTATAAATGCTATGGCGTATAATCACAAAACAGGTTTAATAGGAGCATTTACGATTAAGGAGCACCTTAGGGACATTCAAAATAAAACAATTAGGTTTGTAGGTAACGCAGATGAGAGAATAGCGGAGGACGCATTGAGAATACTTCGTGCACTAAGGTTTGCGAGTAAACTAGGATTTAAAATATCGGATGACTCAAAGAGAGCTATACTAGATAATAAAGAACTACTATCAAACATATCAGCGGAGAGGATACAATCAGAGTTGTTACAAATACTAAACGGTAAATACGCATATACAATCCTGGATGAGTATAGTGACATTATAACATATATAATACCAGAATTAAAGGATTGTATAAACTTTCAGCAGAGAAACCCACATCATATATACGATGTGTATATTCATACATTAAAAGCAATAGAGCATATAAAAGATTTGGATGCAGCAAATATTAAGATGGCATTACTGCTCCATGATATAGGTAAACCTTCAACATTTACATTAGAGACATCTGAAGATGGTGAGGTAGGTAGGTTCTTAGGACATCCTAAAATTAGTCGCAACATAGCAGTTAATATATTAAAGCGATTAAAATTTTCCAATAAAGACACTGAAAACATATTAAAATTGGTGGAATATCATGATAATGAGTATCCAAGCAGACCATCAATTAGAAGAGCAATACAAAAGATGGGAAAAGACACCTTTGAAGACTTGTTGATTCTTAGAGAATGTGATATAGCAGGTCAAAGCAAGGTCTATAGGCAGGAAAAAATGGACAAATTAAAGGTAACTTATGATAAATACAACCAAGTTTTAGCGCAGAGCATTCAGTTAACTACAAAGCAATTAGATATAAGCGGGAAAGACCTAATGGAGTTAGGATTTAAACCTGGTAAAATATTCTCAGTTATATTGAATGAACTATTAGATAAGGTAATAAACGAAGAATTAAATAATAAGCATGATGATTTAATCCAATATATTAAGGATAATCTAATAAAACAACATGATGTTTAAATTTGTGTATAATTATAAAAATCTTTTGAAAAGGTGGTGAGCATATTGACTGCATCTGAAAAGCAATTAAACTTCTTTAAAAACTATATAAAAGGTAAACTTAATACAATTAAAGATGACATTGGACATATCAGATATAAACTATATGTAGCCATGGTGGACGAGTGTAATAACTATAGCGAGCTTAGGGAAATGGCGGAGTTAGAGATGCAGATCGATATGATTGCATATACTAATGGGGAACTTGCAGGCAAATTAAAAGAACTTAACACTGACTTTGAGTCTGTTATAAATATAGATAATACTGTGGAATATAAGATACCAGAGGAAACAGCAGAAGAGAACAATGAATTATTCGAGGACATGGAAGATGANGATGTAATGGACGCAATGGCACATATGCTTATGCAAAGAATAGCAAACGAGCCAGAAGAAGAGAAATTACGTGAAGAATTATTAGATTCAATTGATGAAAGTGGATTCAACGTAGACGACATAAATGTAGACGAATTGGATGAGTCGGACTTCGGAGAGTTAGATGATATACTATCAGAGGAAGAGGTAGAGCAAGATGATGACTTTGACTTTGATGAAAGTGACTTCGGGGATTTAGACGACGATAATAGTTTATCTGATAATGACTTCGAAATAGACGAATCTGACTTCGGAGACTTAGATGATGACGAAGAAGATATTACTGGGAATGCTAATGAAAATAAAGTTGAGGATAAAGAGTTTAATCATGACGACTTCAAGTTTAACAGGAACACTGAAGATGATGACGAAGACTTCGATATAAATGATTCAGACTTCGGAGACTTAGATGATGACGATGAAGAAGATAGAGATACTAATAAAAGTGGATTTAGTTCATTTGATATAGATGAGGTGGACTTTGATGAACTAGGTGAATTAACAGATGACGACGATGGGGACTTTGAAGAGTTCGATTTCGACGATGAGGAGTTTGGAGACTTAGATGATGATGGAGAATCAGAGTTAGAAGAATTCGACGACTTAGATGACTTGGACGATGACGCGTTTGCAGAATTACTTGGGGAAGATGATGACTATACAGAAAATGAAGATGACTTAGAAGATGACTTAGAAGATGAGTTCGACGACAGTGGGTTCGATGATTTACTTGGCGATGATGACGACGATGAAGATGAATTTGATGTAGACATAAACGATTTCGGAGATCTAGGGGATTTTGACGATACTACTGATGTAAGCAAAGCAAAATCAATAAGACCAACAATAACTGACGACAGCTCAGACTATATAAACAGGAGAAAAATAAATAAAAACAACGTATTTGATAATGGGACAGATAAAGGCAGGAAAACTCAGGATGCATTTAACAGTATACTAAAAATAGGTGGATTAACGTCTGGATTTGGTAAAAAGGCAGCTAAAACAATAGATAAAAGCACCAAGACGGCTATCAAAGCAACTGAAAAAGGCATAAACAAGTTGGATAGATCAGGATTACTCAGTTTACCTGACGAAGATGATGAATTCATAGACTTCTAAGGAGGGGGTCATTAGAGTGTTACTGTATCACGCGACATATAAAGTTAGAATAGCTAGTATTAAAAAATTGGGATTAGGAGCAAAACAAATAAAGAATTATGATTGGTCTAATTGTAACGTAGTATGTTTATCGGATGACCCCTACTTATCTGAGTCGTTTTTAGAGGCTGGAGTAGTAGAGAACGTAGCTGAAAGTGTATTGAAGTCTGGTATAGTAATATTAACTGTACATGTAAATGATTTAGACTTAAGGCTTCTAAGTCCTGATAGGAATTTCAGAGGTGAAAACATTAACTGCTTTGAATATAGTGGAGTTATACCTCCTAAACTTTTAGGTGTCTGGGATGAATCGGGTATAGTACCTTTACTTCATACAAAAAGAATTAGGGGTAGAGATGCATGATAAAAACAAGGAACTTTAAAGTCAAAGTAAATAACAACATAAAATTAGAAATACTAAGAATGAAAGACATTAATTGGTATGTAGAAAGCATATTTAGACCTTTTTTCTACGAATACTTGGAATTTAAACCTAATAATGAGGCTGAAAAATTAAAGGTTAAGGCATCTTTGATATCATTAATCAATGAGTATAAAATAAACAATATATTTAATTCAGATATCAGATTAGTAATTAAATTAGACGATGAAAATGTTGGTGGAATAACAATCATACCAACAAAGAGCAATGATACTGTGGAACTAGCATATTGGGTACTCCCTGAGTACCAAAGAAAAGGTATATGTAGAAAAGCAATGATAAAAATAATATCAACATTGAGTAAGAAATATGAGAGTATAGATAGTTTTATATTAACTATACTATCAAATAATGATGCATCGATAAAGCTTGCAGAAAGCCTAGGATTCAATTATAGACATAGAGAACCATCTAAAACTGAGGGAATAAGTAAAATAACATATGTAAAAAATATAAAACAATAGGAAAGGAGATTGATTGCATGAAAAAATTAGTGAATGGTAGAATAGTAGATGTAAAAAACATAGAGCTATTCGAAAAAGCAGCTGAACATATAGCTATAGGCAGATCAGCAACTAATAAAGCTTTAAATATAAAAGATGCAGATTTGAGTAGTGTAGAACTAATTGTTAGTACATACTACTCAATATATAAATCAATCCCTTATCCATTGTATGCGATAGATGAGGATATAAAATACGCAGTTATAGCTAACTGTTTAAAATCTGTTACAGCATATAGAAAACCTACTTGGACTGATAACGGACTATTTATATGTATAGACAAAGAAAAAGGGGTAGTACTAAATTTTGTAAATGATACTTGGGGAGTAATACAAATGGACTCAATTAGAGAGGACAATACTAGTATTGATTTGTACAAGAACCATTTAGGATATGCTGAATTTAAATGGGTAATGGACCAAATATCAAATAAGAAGAGTACAAATAGTTTCTATAATATACATATGGGGGATTTTATAAAGGCATGTAAAAATCAGCCTATGGTGATGAAGTGGGAACTAACTAACATGCTAAACTTTGGTAACGTACCGAATAGAATAGAGTTAGTACATAATAAAATAATTGATTTATTTGAGAAAACGAGTTACATTATTGACATATACGTATCTGGAATGAGAAAAACAGAGGAAAAACAGCATGTATGGAACCTCTTTGATGACGATGATACAGAGCCAGTGGTAAAACCTAAATACGTAAAATCATTTGGATATACAGCATATAAGAAAATATCGACAGATGATGAAAATAAGATTAAACCTAACGCAGACAAATTAGTTAAATGTGAATTAACAGGGTTGATGAGTCTATTCTTAAGTTTAACTGGGATTAGATCAGCCAAAGAGAATAATAGATTTGAAGATTATACTGGATTCATCTGTGATAATAATTTAATCTACGAGATTAATAACAGAGTATTCATAGCTAAGTCAAATGTTTACGTAGAACCAAAAGAGATAGCAAGAGGAGTTAAGTTATANTCATANGACAGAGGACTTGTATACTTAGTGAAATCAACTGTAATAAATCCAAGCATATTAAAAGAAAATATATATTCATACTCACTTAGAGATGGTAACTTAAGATTATGTAAAATACAATTTGTGAGCAGATAAAGGAAGGAGGTTAAATCGTGAAAATAGATGAGTTACAGCAGTTAATGATTAGCAGCATACCAAGTTTATATAAAATTAACATGTCAAGCTTCCTAACACGTAAGAAAGGAACAGTGTCATTAGATTTCACTAATAGACTACTTATATTCATACAAGATAGAGCAGCTATGGATGTAAAGAGCGAATATAAATGGATGCTATGCGGAAGAAGGATAAAGGATAATGCTTATGGTATAAATATAGTAATTCCTAAATATAAAACAACATATATGGATGCTGAAACTGGTAACGTAATAGATTCCACTGATTTAACCCCTGATGAGTTTAACAGAGCTTTTAAATTAGGTATAATACAAAAGGAGATAGAGCTGATTGGTTATAATATAGGTCTAATATATGATATAAGAGATACATTTATATATGATAAGAAACAATATGATAATTATGTAGATGACCTAGAAAATAAAGAGATAAAGCTATCTAATATATTACAATTTATAGAGAATACTTTTAATATAAACATAACAAATGGGGAAAACACTGAATATTCAAAAGATAATTTGGTAATAGGAAACGAGGATCCAGAGGATAAGATTAATAGACTAATTGAAATAGTTTCAGACATATTATCGAGCAGAGATTATGGAANAGAGTTTAGGGAGATTGAAATTGAGTTTATAAAGAAAGCAATAGAATTTTCACTTAGAACATATAATAAACTAAATGTAATCAATGAAAATATTGATTTAATCTCCAATGAGGTATATAAACAATTAATCGAAGAAGGTGCGGATACAGATAGGCTGATAGACTTAATGAATATAATAGAATCTTCTGTAAATTCTATTATAGACATAAGTTCAGATAAGTCACTAGTTAGTGTTGAAAGAGAGCATATAATAGGTGAAAAAGCAGCGAGAATACTAAATATACTTGAGGCTAATATAATATCAAAACGCATGAGGGGAGGAGATACAGATGGATTCAAATAGGTATATTGATGATTCTTTTATTGAGAGTATAAAAAACAGTGATTATGTACAAGCTCAACGAATAATTGTAGATGAATTACGTAAATTAGATCTAGAGACACATATAAATTGTTATATAACAGATAAAAATAACAGATCTTTTATAGTTCTCTACTTTAACAATGATGAAGATGGAGGTATAAATAAAGTAATCATAGATGTATCAACAGATTCACTGGACTCCCATATAGATAAAGCTATAAAACGTATAGATTTAGGGTCTAAAGCAATTAAAAAATTAAACAGTATCTTAAAAGAATATAGGATAACTAATGACGGATATCTAAATATACAATATAAATGGGGAGCCAACAAATATTCTATTATAGGAGACTGGGATTATAGAAATATAAAGATAAAGTTAAACGATATAGCTATGGATTACTTAATAAGTGCCTACGAAAATGATGATGAGCTTAGCAAATTAAAGGATATAATCAGTAGAAATGATTGGGATGATAACATAGTACAATTTATAAAGGCATTTAACGATTCAGAGTTACACAGAGAATTAGGTATAACNCTAAAAGAGTATGATATAATTAAGATATTAACAGATAACATGTTNAATACTAAGGATATCATTGAATTGATAAAAAATAACGATAATAATACAGGTAAACAGAGATTNAAATCAGTATTTGTAGTGAACGAATTGGGTTTATTTGCGGCTATACTTAATTGGGTGGTTGACTATTCCAAGGAAGAAATAGATATACACATTCAAGATGAGAAGGTACTAGATATAGAGAACTCTAGGTTTGTATCGGATCATTCCATATACTCTAGGATAGAGCGTAGGGTTTTAATACCCGACGATATAAAGAACAGTATTTTTGGGGATAGTACAGTAACTAAATCAGTTGAAAAATAAGTAGTTAAATATATACATTATAGATATTATCTTAATCTTATATAAAGTCATTATTGTAAATATAAACATAGTTTAAAATTAAAGGAAATTACAGTCGAAAGTGAGGTAAAGGCATGAGTAATAAAGATGAATTTGGCTTTGATGATTTTGACATAGGCTATAGCGATTCAGATAGCTCACTTGATGACTTAGAGGTTGACGGTGGTTTTGATGATTTTACATCTAATGATAATAACGATGAGGATGGCAAGAAAAATCTGATTAAAACTGCTGTAATCATGGTGGCAGCTGGTATAGCGATTATATTTATTGGAATACTTCTAAGTTCTTTGTTAAATTCAGCGGCTAATAAAGTAGATACTGATAATAATAGAACCAACGTTGAGCATAATGTAAGTAAACCTAGTGGAGACAGTGGAAATCAACAGGGAAGCAACACACCTATAAACAATAACGTAAATTCAAATTATAATGGCTGGGTGAAATTTAATGCTACTGATAGTAATGTAGAGTTTGCAGATGATTTAATGGAGTCAACATTCACTATTACAGATATAAGTCATTATGTTAAAAGGGTAGACAGTTCTGGAAATAATATATCAGTCAGAACAGTATTAACGGGTAACCTAAGTGGATTTGTTGGAACATATGAATTAGAACTCCCTTATAGTAAAGGGCAGAGACTGGATATAGGAACATCCTTTAAAGTTAATGTTCAATACGGAGTTTATGGGGATAGAACAGTAATTGGAGAAATAAAATACTAGGATAGAGTTTAAAAGCTAGTTATACTTGATTTTTAAGCCAATTACATAAAATAGTTTGGCTAGTGCATAAATTGATGGCGTTTGGTATAAACATTAAATACTGCGCTGATATAAAAAATGACTAGCAACAGAGCATATAAGTAAATATAGTATAAATAAATAATTCAAAAAAGTAACGTTTAAAATTTTTAAAAATATTTAAAAAAACTTTGAAAAAGTAGTTGACTAATCAGAGAGTGAGCGTTATAATATAATTAGAGTTAAAGGTTGGAAGAAATTTTGATTTAGAAAACCTTTTTGAAAATGTATATAGCATGCAAAAAGCATGTTCATATAAAATAAAAAAAATTTTAGGAGGCAAACACTATGGATAACGTTTTTACTAATCTAGACACAACTGCTCCAGCGGTTGAGACTGAAAAACCTGCACNAAACAAAAGGAAAGAAAAGATCGCTGCTATGAAAGAGGCAATCAAGACTACAATCTCTGAGGACCCTACTTTCGTACAAAANCTTAGAAGTCTTNCTGNNTCAATCGAAGTTGTTAATACTCTTGGTTTTGGNGATAGCGGTAATATCGTAGTTGACAAAACTAAGAAAGATGGAAGAGCACTTACTGTTACTTCCGCAATCGTTGGTTACAGAATTAGAAACATTGGCGAAGAGCCTGTTAAGTACATCACTGAGGTTCATGCTCAAGATGAAACTGGTAAGTTCGTAGGAACTAAGCAAGAAATGTTCTTAGCTCCTGGTGCAACAGCTGACTTAACAAGACAGTACATGACTATGTTCTGTGCTCAACCTGAGATTTCTTTCCAAGTAGCTAATGGTAAGATCATCAGAGGTTCTGGTGCTANAGGTGAGAAATCACTTAAAGCTGAATTAGAGGCATACTACTTCTCATTCAACAAGCAAGAAGATGGAACTAAGCTTCAAGTTAACGATGACAGCGTTAAGTTAAACGTTGGTGAAAAAGTTAACGGCAAGTGGGTTGTTAAACCTGAATTTGTTGAGACTTTCGGATTCTTGAACAATCCTAAGGAAGGTAGAAGAGGCGGCAGAAAATCTTCAGGCGAGAAATACAACGCTCAAGATTTGGCAGCTAACTACATCAACAGATTGATCCAAACATCTGAAATGTAATCGCTAACCTAAATGAAAACCATTTACTAAATAAATGAACTTAAAGCCCGTAGAGGAAACTCTATGGGCTTTAAGTTTGCTTAAATACAAGAAGTAAACAATGTTTACGTGCCTGACATTAAACTGATTAGTAATAATGAGTATATAAATTAATAAGCGTTAAGGATATTAATAGTATGCGCTTAGATAAAATGAAAAATACTTCAATGTTAGGAGGATTAAATTATGGAGATGATTTTAGAGCCTATTTTAGCAGAACTGGACCACAGAGTAATTATAGGGGCAGTTGCATTACTTTTAATTGTAGGTGTGTTAGCATTAGTTAAGAAAGTAGTCAAGTTGGGGATAGTTGTTATAGTAATTGCTTTAGCAGTATCTACACTTGGACCAATGGCTAAGAGCTTTCAAGAGGATTATAAATTCAGTATAGAAGACGGAGCTATACATATGACTATATCTGGAGCTGAGTATGAAATAAGTAGGGAATCATACAAAGAAATAGTAATAGTTAATAAAGGAATGGGTAAGTACGAGGTACAAGCAGTAAGTAATGATGGGGAGCTAAAGGTAATAGTGCCATCATTCATGATTTCCAAAATACAGGATTTTGGGGATAGGTACGGTATACCTGTAACTTTGAAATAGAAATTATAATAATACAATCTATGTAATATACTCTATTATATAGATTGTATTAAATTATGTACTAGGAGGAAAGCTAATGTCTGAGATTGATAATACTGCTTGGTATAGAAAATATAGACCTAAGACTATGGATGATTACTTAGGAGAGAGTATAAAGCAAATAGTAGAAAACAGGTTTACCAGGGAAGATGCTAGACCTAGCGTTATGATGATATATGGAACAAGAGGATGTGGTAAGACCACATTTGCAAGAATTATAAGCAAATACTATTTATGTGATGATCCAACAGAAGATGGTGTACCATGTGAAAAATGTGAGATATGCTTGGGTATAAATGAAACACTAATAAATGGAGAGGCTGGGGTAGAAACTCCTGGTGTCGTAGAGGTTGACGCAACTACAGCTAATGGTAAAGAGGCAATCCAAAATATTATCGAGGATGCTATTATACCACCTGTATATACAAGGAAAAAGNTATTAATACTTGACGAGTGTCATATGATAACTACTCAGGCTCAAAACAGTTTACTTAAGATAATTGAGGATATACCCCCACATTTAGTGGTGATCTTTGCAACTACTGACCCTGAAAAGGTAATTGGTACAGTGCATAGTAGATGTCAACTTAAAATGGAGGCTAAAAAGCAAACTATAGATGATATGGCATCCAGATTATTACAGATTGCTACACTTGAGGGAGTAACTACTTCTCATGAGGCACTTAGGATTATAGCAAAGAAAGGAGATAGAGTGCCTAGGGAGTGTATAAACCTACTTGAGTCTATAGCAAAGAGCTATGGAAATAAAGTAACTATACAAAATGTAAGAGCAACATTAAAAGATGTAGCGTCTGAGGTGTATATAGACTTTTATGATGCAGCTAATAGTAGTATAGAGAACATCTTATTATTTAATAATAAACTTAAAGAATTGGATATATCTCCCAGAGCATTTATAAGCGGGCTGTCAAGATTCTCACTAGACTGTTTATATGCAAGGCATGGGATAAACTTAGATGATTATCCTCCTGAGTTCGTAGCTCAAGTCAAGAAGTTATTTGGTTATTACACTACAGCAGACTTTGATACATTATTACAAGTTTTAGAATCAGCAGTTAAGGTTATTGATGATGACGACGCTAAAGGAGAACTGTTAATTACTACAACTGCAATGAGAATAGGTAAGATACAATTATTAGCTAAAGGACTAGCAAATGAGGCTATTGAGGCTGAGAAAGAAAACAAGAAGTCACTTAAAGAATATAAAAATCTTGTGGATAAAGAGCGGGAAGAGCAGAACAATAAAGACAACAGCTTCGAACCTGTAAAAGAAACTCTAGTTAGTGTATTTAATAGCATGGCTGAGGTTAAAGACGTGACTACACTAGCTATTGAAATTGATGAAGATACTAATGAAAATAATACAGAACAAGGATTTGATCATAAGGCTTTCGAGGAACTATTTAAGGGCACAAGTAACTAACACTAAGCCATGCTAGTTTATAGATCGAGATCAAGTGGTGATTTGATTAATACTACAATAAAAGCATGCAATGATAGGCATGATATATAAAGTAATACAATAATGATACAAAATGACATCCTATATACAATTAAGGGTGTCATTTTTTTATACATATGTTCGAAAGTAGATAAATTAAATTGATTTTTAATTGGAATTTTAATTAAGGAGGAGAAAATATGAGAAGGACAATAACATTGATATTGGCTGTATTACTTGCACTCTCGAGTACAGCAATCATTGCACTAGGTACTGATTCATTAGATGATGTATTAAACAATGTAGAACAACAAGAGCAAGTACAGCAAGAACAAGTGGAAAATAGTACAGGAACAAATAATAATACGGATGAAAACAAAGTAGATACTTATAATAAAAATAAAGGATTCATAGACGGTTTAAATAAAGCAGCTGATGTGTCTGCTGACGTCGAGGGAGTAGAAAATGTAACTGCTGGGGCAAAAACAGCAGTGGCATTCGTGGTGCAAATCATAGCATACTTGATAACTATACTACTCGCATTGAGAGTTGTGCTTGACCTAATGTATATTGCACTTCCATTCACTAGAACATTCCTCGGAAATGGCTACATGGGAAACGCTCAGGCAGGTGCTGGCGGAATGCCTAATAGTATGAGCATGGGCGGCTGGGGAGGCATGGGCATGGGCGGCATGGGAGGCATAGGTGGACGCTACGGTAGAAGATACGGCATGGGCGGCATGAGTGGCATGGGCGGCATGGGCATGGCTGGTGGAATGAACGCTGGAGTGGGTATGGGAGCTGGACAGCAGCCTAACGTAATTGGTAGGATACAGTGGGTGTCTAATGCAGCACTTAACGCAGTAGCTGGAGAAAACATAGTAGGTCCTGATGGAAAAGCAGTTAGCCCATTCAAATTATATATAAAAGACATGATTGTTGTATTAATACTTGTACCAATATTAATTACACTTGCAGTAACTGGAGCTTTAACTAGCTTAGGTTTTGTTATAGCACAGGTAGTTGTAGACGGAATCGCAAAAATAGGGAGCATGATTTAATAAAATATAAGAATCTGGTGATAATATGAGTAGGATAATGGATGTAATCAAAAACAAAAATCGTGTCGAGAAAATGCAGAGGGAACGCAGAAAAGAAGAGATATTTACATTGAAAGAGGCATCTGCATTTAAAGCAAAACTATATGACGAATTAAAATACATTGATGTGTTGCTAGATAGCAAAGAAGTAGATTCAGTAGTTATAACTGTACCTGACTTATATCTAGCTAAGTTCGGAGCAGCTATATACAGCGAAGATCTTGCTGAGTATGATATAAGTCAGGTCGAAGGAACATCAAATCAATTTTACGTTAAAAAGAAACTATTGGTATTTTAAAACATGGGGAGGAATACAGATGGATGGAATGACTAATGCGGAGAGATACGCAGACATAAGTAAAATATCGGGTTTATCAGANGATATAGTAAAAAGAGTCATAGCGGCTGAGAGGGAGAGCATATTAAACTCATTAAAGAGAGGAGAAAGAGCAGCACTTATAGGTAGATGCGTCTTAAGACCAGAGATAAAGTCAAAGTTGGTAATTGGAGGAACTCTTAAAAATTATATAGACATAAAGTCAGATGTAACATCTTCACTAAAATCGTCCTTGGAAGAGATGGGAAGCTTCGAAGTAATAGAGGATAACATATCAAATGAAGGTGAGTCTGGTATTAGGTTGAGACAAATACCTTCTCTAATTTAGAGGAGGTAGATATAAATGACAGGACCTACGCATAAACAATACTCTATAACATTTGCATTTATTGTAGCAATGTTGTTATATGACAAAGACTTATCTAAAATAAATTATTATCTAAGTTTACCTATAATATTACAGACGGCTAAATACGGGGCTAAGTTTCCTGACTTTGACCATAACTGGAGTAGCATAGGGGATAAAAATGTACCAACTAAGATTATAAATATGATTATAAGAACAACTGGAGGTAAGCATAGGAGTTGGCAGACACATAGTATAGATATAGTAGCATTTGTATTATTATCTTCCTACTTTTTACCTGAATTCCTATTTGTATATGATAAAATAACAGAGGTCAATAAGGAAGTTTTAAGCATTTTAATGTTAGCATTCAGCTCTGGTTGGCTTAGTCACATCATAGCAGATATGATGACATCTGGAGGAGTGAGATTAGTATGCTGGTCTAAATTTAAGGTTAAGCTGGTGCCAAGAAATATAGGCAAGTTAAGATTTAACACAGGAAACGAATGGGAGCAATTCGTGTTTAAGTGTATACGTATTATAAACATAGTGCTCGGATTAATTTGTGTAATATATCCTTTGATTAGTTCGGGTTACATCAACAATTGGTAAGATAATTACAAGATAGGAGGTAAATCAAATGAATAGTAGATTAAATACTTCATTGATATTTATAGTGACATTGTTATTAATGATTAGTATGACAAGCGTTGCATTTGCGGCTAACCCTGTAACATCAAGCTTATCATCTGAGCAAGTAGAATGGCTAAAGAACAATGTTACTGTTGAAAACGGCAATATAGTAGTTCCAGACGCAAGTGTTAAGGGTAGATTGTCACTGTCAGTACCTACAGTAGATTATTGTACTACTACTTTAAGTGACGGTACACCTATTTATTGGGTAGGAACTAATGATGTATCGTTAGGAGCTTCCATAACTAGGGTAATAAATAATGCTCAATCAGCTGGGAAAATGCAGGACCTAACACATACTTTAGACATAAACGCAGATACAGAGGGAGCAGGGGTAATGTTGGCTGGACTAGCTCCAATAATCAACTTATTCCTTGGAATTATAGCGACCTTTATAATGTTCGGTATGGCAATTAGTTCATCCTTAGATATATGCTATATAGCTTTTCCAGTGTTTAGAAACAAGTGTGAGGATATGAAAGCGACTGGAAATTCTATAATGACTAAGAAAAGCGCTAATGGGGACACCTCATTAAGATGGGTAACAGACGATGCTCAATACGCAGTAAATTCTACAGTAACAGAGGGAAATGGAAAATCGCCTTGGACTGCATACTTCAAGAAAAGAGTTGCAGCTTATATATTCCTGACAATTATAATGTTTATTCTGTTAACTGGTAATATAACGTTGATAACTGACATAGCATTAAAAGTAATATCAGGTATAATGAATGTGTTGCAGAGTTTAGCATAATTCTAACTTAAGGAGGTATGCTAAATGACGGTAGATGATATAATAAGAGGCATAGAAGAAGGACTCCAGTACGACGGAGGAGCAGATTATACAACAATGATTGAAAGCATGGGACTACTGGGAACAATATTTGGCATACTATCCGGTTTAATGGTATCTGTAATCATAATAGGAATGCCTGTAATAATAGCGCTGGAAGTTATGTATTTAAACTTGCCCATGGTACAGAGTAAGATGGATGACTTACTAATTAAGACATCTGGAAGAACTAAGGATGCATTAGAGTTTACATTAAAAGATGCTAAGAAGGCATTAATACAGGCAAACACTGTTGAAACTGGCAATTCTGTAAATAGAATATACCTGGGGATAAAGATAAAAGCAGTATTTATAGCAGCCTTCATTATAGGATTAGTTTTAGGAGTAGGACCTGCTGTAATAAGCTTCCTTTGGAAATTAGTACTTGGAATAATAGATGGATTTAAATTAAGAGTATAAAACATAAACAGTCCCATATCTTGTGGGGCTGTTTTTTATACGTTTGGGATAATAATTAATAATTATTAATACTGAATGGAGGTCAATTTTTAATGGCTAAATCATATAGAAGAACTATTAAGATAATTAAACTNTTATTGCTACTTGTAGTAATGATGCTTACATTAACTGGNTGTGGGGAACACCTCCAGACATTTGTGGAGACTGACCTTAGAGATATGGTAACAAATCGTATTGTGGCTAATCAAAATGCGGCTAAGCAGTTATACAATGCTGGTTTAATGACAGAACTAGAGTATGATACAATAATGAGATCATTAAGAGATAAAGAATCAGAATTGTTAAGAGCAAACGAAGGGGATGAATCGGCACAGCAACCTATGTTCTCAGCTATGGCATCCTTTAGTCAAGTACCGTGGGTAAATAGTTATGAAAAGAATGACGATGGATACTATGTAAATGCTGAAGGATATACAGAAGCAGAGTGGAAAGAATATATAGCATCCAATGCGATAAACTTATATTTTGACGATATACCTGGAAAAAACTATCTTAACATATTAAGAGGTAGTGGAACAGTAGTACCTATATCAATAATAGATGAGGACACTGGAACAGATATAAATAAAAGATTTGGATTTCCTATTTATGTATTAAAAACAGCCCAAGATTTAGGTGGATCAGATGCAGAAATGCCGTTAGACGAAATAAGCGAGATGATAAACAAAGCTATATCGGACCCAGACAATATAGACTTAGCTACTCTAGATAAATATTTTACACCTGCACTTGATGATAACGGAGATAAAGTAACATTATTAGATACTACTAAACGTGAGAATAAAATAGTAGTTACATCTGATGGTACTAGTTCATCTTATGTAAATCATCCAGATAGCTCAAGCAATCCAAATAAAGTATTACAGTCTCAGAGGTCTAGGGAAACATACGCCGGTAGTAAATACACAAATAGACCTGGAAAAGACATGATAGTTAGGCAAGAAGGATACGAGATATTCAGTTTAAGATTCACAGAGTTTAATCAGGATGCAATAGATAAAGTAATAAGAACATTAGGGTTATCAGATAGTAAATATTTAATAACAGCAGATGGGGCAGGGGGCAGAGTATACCTCTTGGAATACCCAGTGCACTATGTAGAGTCATTTAAAGAAGATGGGGATAAATTTGAAAGTAACTTTTCACAGTCAAATTTAGGTGTAAATCTAAAAACTGGAGACTTTGTAAAATATAGCGGAGCATGGGACAGTTCTAAAGATGGGCAAAGCTTAGCTGGAGTAACAACTATAAAAGACGACCCATACTTAAATCTGCGTGGGGCTACAAGTAATATAGATGAGGCTCATGCATCATTCTCATTATATGGAAACTCAGAATTGGTTCTTGGAGAAAAAAATGTAACTGTTGAGGTAGGTAGGTTAGTACTGAAAGATTATTTAGAGGCTACCTACGCTCCTGGAGTGGTATCGGGTGAGAATGTAGTATTATTTGGTAGAAAAATACGTATAGAAAACTTCAGTGGGAATAAAGATAGAGTCGTAGCTAGTTTTTATAATCAATTAGGAAAAAAGATGGACTTAGGTGGAGAGCTATTTATAAATGATTTTGCAGATATAGAAAAACTAATGTCGGGAAGTCCAGAAATAAATTACATTAAATATTTAGGTGAGGCTGATGTAGATACTGTAGNAAGTTCTGAGCAGACAGATGATNCTGATTTAGACGATGAACTGGATGGTGCTACTGATGGCTCAGATGAAAATCCAAGCAATGAAGAATTAATACAGCAAGCCATAAGAAAAATTGATANACTTCCAATTAAAAGTGTTAGCGAGATAAAGCCNTCTATAGGATTTCCTAGCAGTCAAATAGGTAGAGTAGACAATCATGAGAGTGAAACTCCTTATTTTTACGCAATGGCTGTTAAAAAAGGAATGTTCGAAACAGGTTTATTCAGTGGTTGGATATATGATACAGATAATGAGACAGAGTCATTACTGTGGTGGAATAATTGGTTATCAGACCATAAGTATTTATACAAGATAGATAAAACAATACTAGAAGAGTATTTAATGGGTAACTACGCATATGAATTAGGTCAACAGGGTATACTAGTATTAGATCTTGAAACAATAGCTAAAATACAAGATGAATATAGAGAGAAAGACAAGATAGACCAAAACAGATTTATTCATACTATAGTAATGTTAGTTGGAGCAATACTTATAGGGTACTCTATACTGATGTTACTGGCATGGGTATTAGATACAAACGTAGATCTAGGGTTCAATATATTAGAGAAAATGACATTTGGACATTATATAGCGGTCTCTGATGAATCTGAGGTACCGCAAATAGATACCGAGAGTAGGAGGTATATAGGATTTGGAAACCTGGTGATTAAATGTTGTATCATAGTTGTAGTTGGAATAGTACTAATAATTGTAGATTTTATGCAGATAGGATACTGGCTAATACAGATATTTGGAGGGGTAGCTAAAATGATATCGAGGATAATAAATAACTTTTGATTGGAGGATAACTCATGGATATTAATATAAGAAAGCATATAACTAAATTCATAGCAATTGCCTTAGCTTTAATAACTATAATACAAGTAGCATTAACTGGATTTAGTTATGCTAATGCAAATTATATGAGTCAATTAGGAAGCAATAAGGCACTAGGATCCCCTATATTAAACGAACAATTTGTTGCAGATGACTGGAATAAATGGGAGATGATAGCCTGGGGGGTATTCTTAAGTAACTTCCCAACACCCCTTATAGATGATTATAATTCTGCTTTCAACGCTAATAGTACTAATGGAAGTAAGGGTTCTGGGTATAAAGCATTGCAATTCGGTAGTGGATCAGATCCAGCTAACGCTAAAGTTCTACAGTCCTTACTGGATTCAGCTATAACACAACAGAAAATGGGGCAAACCAAACAAGTTTATGTGAAACACACTGAGGTATCTGGAATGTACGGTATAGAGAACCAGGGAGGAGTATATAATCTACTAACGGAGGATTCTGAGGCTACTGTAGATTTAGATCCCAGTGTAGTAACTGGAGGGGACTTTAGACCTGCAGTATTAGCTGACTTTATATTTCACGATAAAGAGGATGGTGGAGATACATACCTGAAAGTATCAGATTTAAACGGAACGATAAACCTTAAATCAACTAGATGGACAACAAACTTCGGGTATAAAACTATATACACTTTTGACGAAGGTAAACTACCTACATTTGCTGTAAAATCGGGTAACAATTATGAGACAGTTTTTGATTATACAAACAGCTGGGATGTACAGTTATTAAACGCATGGTTTGGAAAGATACTAGCTGGAGACTTAGCGGACGAATTTGCTGATGAGATAAACTCCATGTGGGCAGATGCAGCCACTATACCTGTTATTATGGATTGCTTTGGAAACTTAGTAATAAAGTACAAAGACTCTAATAGATTACTTATACCTGCATCAGCTAACCAGCATATAACAGACACACCTAAAATAAATCTTGTAAACTCCCTAGTATTTAATGGGTACTTAGGGTCTGTTAACTCCAATTTAATGCAGCTACTGGGGCAACAAATTACGTGGAGCAGATGGGAATGGTTTGTTNNNTCGACCTCANTTAGNNGTNNGNNTGGAACTACTGCAGGTAGGCCTGATAAAAGTGGAGTACCAGCATTTGGGTCTAGGATAAACGGTATAAAAGCAGGAACAGTAAATNTTTATT
>JGI24707J26582_10001078_pt1 | contig 21641 bp, 15 predicted proteins | sample BioPla1DNA1_FD_26582 | JGI IMG/M metagenome (IMG submission 26582)
GAGGTCGATTTGCGGAGTGGAAAGGCATTCTACGAGTCGTTGAAAAAGCGCCCAATTCTCAGTCGGTTCAACCGTTTGCACTACAACCCGGGAAAAGCGTGGACGATATTTTCTGATCTATTCGCCGTATCACTCATCATAATTACGATTACCGGCATATTTATGAATAAAGGCAAGAAAGGGATTTGGGGGCGAGGCGGCATTGAGCTGTTAATTGGGATTATCGTGCCGATTCTGTTTATGTTTCTGTTGTAATGACGATGACACTCAATATAAAAGCTTACTCATAGCCACAAATGGGGATTTTTCGATTGAAAAATCCCCATTTTTTGGGATTGATGCGGTTGTTTTTATGTATTAATTTTGAATTTTGAGAACATTATATGTTCGATTTGGAACGGCCGAATGGGAAGCCTCCTTTGAGAGGTTAGATAAATATGATCATAGTTAAGAATTATGCTATAAAATGGAAATTCCTCTATTCTTAATTGAATTTCTTCCCATAGTCAAGCGTACCGTCCAACTCAGGCGGTACGCTCTTTTTTTGAACAAAACAGAACTTTGTTCGCTATTGAAGTTAAAATGAAAACAACAAGTAAAAATCCGACAACACTCACAGGCATTCCTGCTACCTTACTTATTTCTCTTAGAGCAAGATGTCTGGAAAGCCTGGATCCGAAAGGGATAATAAAAGATGAGCGTAGTGTAGAAATTGCCCGCGCTCTCGGCTGCGATATTTCGCCCGGAAGCGAAAGTTTTTTTACACAAGTAGGTACGGCACAGCGCACCATTGTATTCAACGATTACACCAACGAATTTCTTTCACGCTATCCGGATGGCACGGTGGTTAATTTGGCGTGTGGATTAGATACTCGTTTCGAGCGATTGGATAACGGACAGCTGCGGTGGTTTGATCTTGATTTTCCTGAGGTTATTGATATTCGCCGACGCTTTTTCAAAGAGAGTGAGCGTTATCGCTATATAGAAAAATCGGCATTGGATTTTACGTGGTTAGATGAAGTTCCTAAAGACCGTCCTGTGTTCATATCTGCCGAAGGACTATTCTGTTACTTTACCGAAGAACAAGTCCGAGGACTTCTTACCCGTATAGCTGAAGCCTTTGATAATGTTGAAATTGCCATAGAGGCCATAAATCCTTTTATGGTAAAACACACGGACAAACATCCGAGCATGAAAGATCAGGAAGCACGGTTTACATGGGGTATCAAAACAGGTCGCGAAATAGATGTATGGAATACGGGCTTCCGATTTGTCAGTGAACGTTATTTTATGTTAGAGTGTAAAAAGAGAGCTTTAAGCATAAGAATAATGTGCCTCTTCCCGTTTTTTGGGAAATCGATGAAAATATTTTTGTTGAGAAAAGGATGATATCATGACAGAACTGAAGTTTTACACTACTCTTAAATTTGGTTGGACAAATACGTGGATACTGCTTTTAACACTTATGTTGATACAATTTGTCTATATGATTTTGTTTAGAGAAGGGGGCAAGCGAGCTGTGGACACTTCGTGGTACAGACAAAAGGACAAGCGTTACGCTATGATAAGTACTATTTTGCAATGGGTAATACTGATTATGTCGTTATTTATTCCTTTAAGAATAGGTACGGCTTGGTTTGTGGCAGGATGCGTATTGTTTGCGATAGCAATGGCAGGGATGATAGCCGCTTTTCATGCTTACATGAATACACCACAGGACAAGCCTGTGAGACGTGGCATATATCGTTATTCTCGTAACCCTATGTATTTCTTTTTCATTGTTGGTGTAGTGGCTGCATGTTTTGCATCGGCATCGCTTTGGTTGTTGATATTAACCGTTCTTTTCGTACTTGCAACACACGGCATCATTCGCAGTGAAGAACGATACTGCGCGGAGACCTATGGAAAAGATTACCTTGATTATAAGAAGCAAGTAGCAAGATACTTTGGAAGGAGGCGGAAGTTGACATCGAGCTTATGAATTAATTAAAACAATATGAATACGTTAAAACGTTTTAAAATCTATATGGGGAAGCGAAAAGCGTTGCTTCCCATATCGCTGGTGCTATCGGCTCTTAACGGGCTGTTAGCCTTAGTACCGGCAGTTTTAGTCTGGCTTATCGTTCGCGCGCTTATCAGTAGCGGCGGTTCGCCGGAATATACTTCCGTAAATCAATATGCCTGGTGGGCATTTGCCGTGGCGGTAATCAGTGTTTTACTTTACTTCGTAGCACTGATGTTGTCGCACCTGGCGGCGTTTAGGGTAGAATGCAACTTGCGTACAACCGCCGTTAATCGATTGCTGCGTATGCCGTTGGGCTTTTTCGACAGCAAGGCAAGCGGACGAATACGTAAAATCATCGACGACGATGCCGGAAATACACATACATTCCTGGCACATATACTACCTGATTTAGCGGCAAGCATCGTTTCGCCGTTGTTGGTATTCGTGTTGCTTTTTGTGTTCGATTGGCGAATGGGCTTAGCCTGTTTAATTCCTATCAGCATTACAGTTTTGATTATGAGATATATGATGGATCCTAGTCGCAACCATTTTATGAAAGATTATCTTACCGCACAAGAACAAATGAGTGCTGAAGCGGTGGAGTATGTGCGGGGAATTCCGGTGGTAAAAGTGTTTCAGCAAACCGTTTTCTCGTTCCGCCGATTTTACGACAGTATTATCCGTTATCGCGACTTGGTAATCCCTTATACGCTCACGTGGCGTAACCCGATGAGTATTTACACCGCTGTAATCAACGGCTTCGCCTTTTTTCTCATTCCGCTTGCTGTTTTGCTTATTGGCCGGGGTGGCGAGCTGTCAGTAGTGGTTAGTGATTTATTGTTTTATCTGCTTATTACGCCCATTATCGGAGCCAATATAATGAAGATAATGTATCTGCAAAACAATCTGTTTTTGGCGGGCGAAGCCCTGACACGTATCGAGAATATCACTTCAACGCCACCGCTACCCGAATCAGCTCAAACGCAATCCATTAAAAAACACGATATCGAATTTGAGAACGTACGATTTGCTTATCCCGAAGCTACTACTTTTGCCGTGGACGGTGTGTCGTTTCATATTCCGCAGGGCAGTACCTATGCTTTGGTGGGGCAATCGGGTGGGGGAAAGACCACCATTGCCCGACTTATCCCGCGTTTTTGGGATGTGGCGGAAGGTTGCGTGAAAATCGGTGGCGTGGATGTAAAAAATATCGCTAAAGAAGAGTTGATGGACAACATATCGTTTGTGTTTCAAAACAGCAAACTATTTAAGACTACGCTTTTGGAAAACATCACTTACGGCAAGCCTGATGCCTCGCCTGCCGAAATAGAGCGAGCTATTGATCTGTCGCAAAGTCGTGAGATTATCGACCGTCTGCCTAATGGATTGAATACGAAAATCGGTGTGGACGGCACCTATCTTTCCGGTGGCGAGCAACAACGAATCATATTGGCACGTGCATTTTTGAAAGATGCACCTATCGTGGTGTTGGACGAAGCTACCGCTTTTGCCGACCCTGAAAATGAGCACCTTATTCAACAAGCCTTACGTGAGTTAATGAAAGGTAAAACAGTATTGATGATTGCCCATCGCTTGACTACCGTACAGAATGCGGATAAAATTTTAGTAATAGATAAAGGCAAAATTGCCGAACAAGGTACTCACTCTGATTTAATTGCTAAAAATGGAATATACAGCTCTATGTGGGATGAGTATCAAAAGGCAGTTGCGTGGACGTTCTAACTTTTAACTGAAATAATTATGAAACTCAATAAATATTTTCAAAAACGATTTGCTCTCTCGCCGGAAGGTGCGGCTTCGTTCATAAGCGGAGTAGTTTTATCTACGCTACAAAACATCGTGCTGATGTTGCCGGCTATGTTTATGTTTATTTTCCTGATGGAATACTTAGCTCCGGGCGATACGAAACACGGATTTTGGTTTTACGCTCTTTTGGGATTGGTTTTTCTGTTGGTAATCTATCTTGTTACCTATTTTCAGTACAAAAGTACCTATATCAATGTTTATAAAGAGAGTGCAAAACGGAGAATAGGCCTTGCTGAAAAATTACGCAAGCTGCCGTTGGCGTTTTTCGGAGAGAAAAATCTTTCTGACCTTACCAATACCATTATGGAAGATAACAGTGCGTTAGAGCAGATATTTTCGCACGCCGTGCCACAACTGTTTGCATCATTTATTAGCATAACATTAGTGGGTATTGGACTATTCTTTTACCAATGGCAGTTAGCGTTGGCATTGCTTTGGGTAGTTCCGATTGCCTTGTTGTTTGTGTTGATTTCGAGACGATTGATGAAGAAAACATTTATCGAAAACTACCACGTTAAACGTGGTGTAAGCGAAAGCATTCAAGCAGCTATCGAAAATGTGCAAGAGATAAAGTCGTACAATGGCGAAGTTGCTTATATGAACAAATTTGAAAACCAAATAAAAGGCTACGAAAAGAGTTTGATAAAAACCGAATTGGCTTCGGGTGTATTGCTCAACATCTCGTATATCTTGCTGAAATTGGGATTATCCACAGTAATCATTGCGGGAGCTTATCTTTTGGCAACGGGCAGTATTTCATTGATAACCTATTTGGTGTTTTTGTTGATTTCGGGCATTTTTTACAATCCTATAAACGAAGTGCTTAACAATATGGCTATTCTCAGCTATTTGGATGTACGTCTCGACCGAATGCGTGAAATGGAGCAAATGCCTATACAGGAAGGAAAAACGGAATACTCTGTAAAGAATTACGATATTGTTTTCGACAATGTGTCGTTTGCTTACGAAGAAGCGAAACAGGTACTTCGCAATGTGTCGTTTACTGCTCATCAGGGTGAAGTTACGGCTTTGGTCGGACCTTCGGGTGGCGGGAAAAGTACATCGGTAAAACTTGCAGCAAGGTTTTGGGATATTGATAAAGGTACTATAACGCTCGGGGGTGAAGATATTTCGCAGATTGACCCTGAAGTTTTGCTCAAAAACTACTCGGTGGTATTTCAAGATGTGGTATTGTTCAACGCGTCAGTTACGGATAATATCCGTATCGGGCGTAAAGATGCTTCGGACGAAGATATAAGGCAGGTAGCTCGTTTAGCTCAGTGCGAAGAGTTTATCAGCCGTTTACCCAATGGTTACGACACTCTTTTGGGCGAAAACGGAGAAACACTTTCGGGTGGCGAACGTCAGCGTATTTCCATAGCCCGTGCTTTGCTAAAAGATGCACCTATCGTGCTGTTAGACGAAGCTACCGCAAGTCTCGATGTGGAAAATGAAACTAAAATACAAGCCGGCATATCGGAGTTGATAAAAAATAAAACCGTACTTATCATCGCTCACCGTATGCGAACTGTCGCTAATGCACATAAGATAGTTGTAATAAAAGAGGGCACAGTCGCCGAACAGGGTTCGCCTGCGGAGCTGATAAGTAAAGGTGGATATTATGCAGAGATGGTGGGAAGGCAGAAGAGCTAAGTCGGAAGACGGAAGTTGAAAGATAGCAAGAAAAACAATATAAGTTGATGAGATACAAAGCAATATATTGGATTATATCAAAGCCATTTGCGAAACGGTATTTGAAAAGGCATTTTGACAGGAAGTCGAGAAAAAAAATTTTCAAAAATGCCAAAGCAGAATACAAACACTTACTAAGCATAGCTGACGATATTGGTTCCGATAATCCCATGGCGTCAAATTTATATTTCGCATTGGTTATAGTATCTTTTTTAACAGCAAATAGGGATAAAATTACAGAGAAAATGCTATCTGAAATGATAGAAAGCACCTTCAATTCACGTTTTCTAAGGAGTTTAATGCCACTTGACTTAAATAGAGAGAAAGATATTTTATTTATGAAGAATAGAATGTTGAAGGCAGCCAAATGGGCCGAGTGCCATAGGGATAAACATCCTGAAACATGGCAAATTGGTTTCGATGATGCTCTACACAAGGATGGAAGTTACTATTATTTCACCAAATGTCCGATTGCTAAGTTTTTTAAGGATAATAACATGGAGGATTTAACTGCTATGTTTTGTGGGATTGACCACCTTACAATTAAGCTGGCAAAAGGAAAATTAATTAGAAAATGTACCTTAGCAAATGGTGACCCAATGTGCGACTTTTGGATTGTTGGAGATAAGGTGCAAAATCCGCGATAAAAAATGAGAAAAACAATAAAAACAAGTATAGAGTAATGAACAATACAAAACAATTAAACTTAGGAACTTTCGTTTACCAAAGCGAAAATGTGGATGGTGTGGAGGTGCAAAGTTTTCTCGGGATACCTTATGCTAAGGCAGAGCGCTTTGGAATGCCGATTATAATTGATACGTACAAACAAACTCCGGTTAATTCAGGAATCGGAATGCGTTTTCCGCAAAATTATGTACCGCCTGTTTTAAATCTCTTTTTGAAAAATCCGATGATGCGAAAAGAAATTCTGACCCGAAGCGATAAAACTGATGAGAATGCATTTGTGTTAAATATTTGGACAAACTCAACCGAAGGAAAAAAACCCGTGCTTGTTTTTATCCACGGGGGCGGTTTTACATATGGTTCGGGAACGACACCGCTTTACAACGGAAAATATCTTGCATCAAAAGGGATTGTTGTCGTAACAATTAATTATCGATTGTGTGTTGAAGGTTTTATTCCTGTTATGATTGACGGGAAACTTTCAGTAAACCGCGGTTTTTTCGACCAACAGTGTGCCCTTAAATGGGTTCGCAAGAATATTGGTACTTTTGGTGGCGATGCAAATAACATAACGCTAATGGGACAATCTGCCGGAGGGCTTTCTGTCTCCATCCACATGATGAGCGAAGAAAGCACAAAGTATTTTGACAAGCTCATCGTCTGCTCTGCCGGTGCAAATGAATGCATGAATTTAGAAACAGCAGAAAAAGTAGCAAGCGGTTTTTTAAAAAATAATCGATTATCAAGTACTGATGAATTACTTGCACTTCCCGCCAAAAAACTGATAAAACTAAAAATGCCACTTGCACTGTTGGCGACACCTGTTATCGACGGTGTGTTGTTGAAAGACGACGCGAGGGGTTTGATGGAACGAGGTGCATTCTCGCCAAAGCCCGTTATGCTCGGAACGACGGAAGATGAATTGGAAATGGTCAACAATAAATCGTGGTACAAGGCTTTGGGAATTGCAAATAATGAAAGTGATTTTCAAAAACAAACGCTGGAAAAATATGGAGAAGAGGGATTGTTGCTGGCAGAAGAACTTCGGAAAACATATCCGAATGTTATCGATGTGCAATTTAAAATGATGGAAATGTTTTTTCACGTTGGCGCACTCCGTGACCTAAAACTGTATTCTGCAAAGGCACCCTGCTACGGATACCGCATGAACTTTGTGCCGAACATTTGGAACGGCAAGCGGGGTGCATATCACTGTGCGGAATTTCCGTTTATTTTTGAAACGCTTCGCGACATCAACATGACTGTCACAGAAAAAAATCTCAGACAATCGAGAATCATACAAAGTGATTGGCTTGAGTTTATAAAAAACGGACGTATTCCCGGTCGTGAAACCTTTGGAGAAAATGGAAAAATTACGTTGTACGAAAATACTGAAGCGACGATGATCAACTTTCCGTATCGAGACATAATTGAAAAGATTGAAGACTCAGGTGTATTTACAAAAATATTAAACTCCTTTCTGCGAGGCAGTGATGAAAATTTTATCGCGTAAAATAGAGAATCATCCAATATTAAATGCTAAAATGTTCGGTGTTTTTAGCATAGGAAATATTTGGATGCTGGTTGGATATTTATTGATATGGAAAAAGTTAAGATTGAAAAAAATACAGTTCAGGAAACTTTAATAATTCCTTTATATGGAAGGAAAATGTGTTCCGAAAAATTCCCGGAACTTTATAATGATGTTTTCGCAAAGAGATTATGTGACAGATTAGACTATGATTTTTCGGAATTAGAGAAAAAGAACCAATCCCTTTTGTATGAATTTGGCTCTCTCGAAGCAGCAATGCGGCAGTTGGACATTATGTGGGAGATCAAAGAGTATTTAAAAGAGCATCCAAAAGCAACGGTTGTAAATCTCGGTTGCGGATTGGACGATACCGGAAAAGCCTGCGACAATGGCCATTGTCATATCGTAAATGTTGATTTCCCCGATGTTATATCGGTTCGCAGGCAATTGATTGTTGAACAGGAGAGAGAGAAGAGTATTGCATGCGATTTAAAAGATTATTCGTGGATGGAAGAAGTTGACGGAACTAACGGAGTTATTTTCTTTGCACCCGGAGTATTTCACTATTTTAGAAAAGAAGAAGTGAAATCCTTGGTATTAGAGCTTTCAAAAAGATATCCGGGAGGCTGTTTGGTCTTCGATAGTGTGGGGAAACCCGGATTAAGGTTAATGATGTCAAAAGTAATTAAAAACATGGGCATTAGTGATGTGGAGGGTCTGTTTTATGTGAATAATCCAAAGAAAGATTTGAATTGGTCCAATAAAATCAAGGTTAATTCAAGGGGCTATATGTTAGGTTATTATGATATGAAAAGTCCCGGTATTCGTTTTTCGCATCGCCTACTCGCGTGGATTGGGGATAAAATGATCAAGATGTCGATAAATAGGATGGATTTTGAATAGGCTGCTTAGAGATGGAAGATAGGATCAGCAATAAAATTATTAGGGGAGTAATGAAGTTGCTTTCTTTTTTGTTTTTTCCGGATAAGGATGTAGATGAAATATTTGCTCATGCCAAAGCGCATAATGAGAAACAGAACTTCAAACTTCCGAAGAGTAGAAAAATTGAATACGACGCTCTGCAAATTAGCACCGGGAGTGGAGCTTACTACTGCCTTCGTATGAAAAAAAGAAAACAAAAACCGGAGCGTGCCATTCTCTACATTTGCGGTGGTGGTGGAGTGTACGACTACTGCCGGCATCAACTTTTCCTTGCTAAAAAACTTTTAAATCGGGTGGACTGTGAGGTTTTTTATCCTTTTTACCCCCCTGCGACCAAGCAGCCTATCAACGAAACTCACCGAATGATTTTTGAAACCTATAAATCTATATTGACGAAATACAACCATAAAAAAATAGGTGTTGTGGGAATTTCCTTTGGAGCAACAGCGGCGATGACTATGATTTCCTGGAATAATCATTATAGTGAAAATATCCCTATGCCGGCAATAACTATCGGCTTGTCTCCCGGACATATACCGGCAAACTTAGTGGAAAGAGAGATGCTTGAAGGCTATCGAGGCATAGACCCTCTCGTTTCCGTAAACATGGTAGAGGCTTATGGACACATTCATAAAAAAGGAGCAGGTGTAGATGATCAGTTTATCTATACCGCGCACGGTGATTTTCGAAATGCGGGGAAAATACTTCTTTATTTTGGCGAAAAAGAGAGTTTGGCTTATGCTGCCCCAATCTATCGGCAATCTTTGGAAAAGGCTGGAGCCGATTACCGAATTCATATAGAGCCGGGTATGCTTCACTGCTATGCTGCTATGCGGATAAACAAAGCTTGCAGAAGGTCTTATGATGAATATGTAACATTTTTAAATGAACTTTATGGATAAACCAGAAGATACAACCTCGTGTGGTCATATAAACCATCAGCACAAGCATCGTCATTCACACGCGAAAAACTTGCGGGGCAAAAAGTTGTTGTGGGTCACATTGCTCAACTTTTCAATAAGTTTAGTGCAAGTTGTAGGTGGAATTATATCCAACAGTCTTTCGCTTATTTCTGATGCGATACACAATTTTGGTGACACCTCAGCCATTTTTATCGCTTTTTTGGCCGGAAAACATGCTAATAAAAAACCTGACGCCCGCAAAACTTTTGGATACAAACGTGCTGAAATTTTGGCGGCTCTCTTCAATGCGGTGGTGCTTATAGCTATCTGTGTTTTTCTTTTTGTGGAGGCCTATGAGCGTCTTAAAAATCCGCAAGCTATCAAAGGCGGCATAATGTTGTCTGTAGCTGTTTTCGGATTGTTGGCCAATCTGATTTCGGTTTTGGTATTACAAAAGGAGAAATCGCGCAACTTGAATATACGTGCTGCCTATCTGCACCTGTTGGGCGATACGCTCTCCTCCGTTGCCGTTATTGTAGGCGGTATATCTATTCTCATTTGGCAAGTTTATTGGCTGGACCCTCTGATAACTGTTGCCGTGGGAGTTTATATTATCTATCATACTTTGGGCATACTTCGCCAAACGGTTGATATTCTGATGCAGGCAACACCGCGCCATATTGACGTTAAAAAAATCAAACAAAGCGTAGAGACATTGTCGCAGGTGGAAAACATTCATCACCTGCATGTGTGGCAAATGGATGACGAACAAATTCATCTGGAAGCTCATCTTAATATGGATAAAGACCTCTCGCTCAGCGAAACTCAAGCTGTTCGTCATGAGGTAGAAACATTATTGAAAAACCAATTCGGCATAAGCCATATTACTTTACAAATTGAGTATAAAGGATGTGAAAACAATAACGAGTTGATCGTTAATCAAGAAAAGAGAGGCAGATAAACATTGAAGTCAATTTATAAAAAGTAAAACATAAAACAGATGAGAAAAATAACAAAACATTTATTCACGCTATTTTTTGTTACAGCATTTGCTCTATCGGCATTTTCTACTGAGGATCCACAGGCATATATTATTTACAATTCGGAAGGCGAAAAGGTAAGTTTCGCTGAGATGATTGATGCTGTTTCTAAGAAAAATGTCGTTTTCTTAGGGGAAATGCACAATTGCCCTATTTGTCATTGGTTGGAAGCCGAAGTCACCAAGCAACTCTACGCGCAACACGGCAAGAACCTGTTATTAGGTGCGGAAATGTTCGAGACGGACAATCAGCTTATTCTTAGTGAATTTTTAAAAGGAGATATTTCTAAAAACAGTTTCGAAAGAGAGATGCGTCTGTGGGACAATTATTCAACTGACTATTCAAAGTTAGTTGAATTTGCAAAAGAGAACGGCGTGCCTTTTTATGCTACCAATATTCCGCGTCGTTATGCGCAAATTGTTTCCTTAAAGGGATTGGAAGCGTTGGATACGCTTCCTGTTGAAGCAAAAAGATATATCGCATTACTGCCTATTCCGTATGTCTCGGATAGTGTCAAAACAGCAATGTTTGAAAAAATGACTGTAAAGATGATGGGACATGGCAATCGTAATCCCGAATTTATGGCGCAAGCACAAGCCATAAAAGATGCTACAATGGCTTGGAGCATATCGCAAGCATTTGTGGAAAATCCCGAGAGTTATTTTCTGCACTTCAACGGAAGTTTCCATAGTGATAACAACGATGGTATTATCCCTTTTCTTACAACTTATAACAACCGCGTCAGTATCGCCACCATCAGCTGTTGCCGACAAAAAGATTTATCGCAGCTCGAAGAGGCCAACCTTGGGAAAGCAGATTTTATTATCTGCATTCCGCACGATATGGTTAATTCGTATTAACACCTCTTTGACTCTCTGTAATCCCCATTTTTAGTGATTGTTCCCTTATGAAAATCATCATTTTCTAGGATTGATTAGTGCATGTAAAACACCTTACTTTGCACAAATAAAAAGAAGTTCTGGTACTTTATGTACGAAATATACGAACTTTTATAATAATCATGACTAGAAAAAGTGTTTTTGTTATTATATTATTTTTTACCCTATTATTTACAGTAGCGGCACAGCAAAAAACATCCCTTGTGTCGGGAAAAGTGATCACTGCAGACGGAAACCCCGTTGAATCCATAACGGTTTACGTAGAAAATACGACATATGGTACGATAACCGACCGAAACGGAAATTTCCAAATGCAAGTCCCTACAGGAAAGCAGACGTTGGTAGTTTACTCTTTTTGGGCGCATCGTGTAGAAGTACCAATTGAAGTGGTTGCAGGCGCAGAAAATCATATACCACCCATCACGATTATTGAAACTTCCCAACAATTGGGAGAGGTGGTGGTTACCGGCCAATTTTCTCCACAATCACTACGTAACTCGCTTTATAAAGTAAAAGTTATTGGGCGTGAGCAAATTGAAAAAAAAGGAGCGGTAAATGCCCAAACACTACTAAATACTGAATTAGGAGTACGCTTAAGCAACGACATGGCATTAGGAGAAACTGATTTTGAACTTCTCGGGATGAGTGGTAATAATGTTAAGGTATTGCTTGATGGTGTGCCGCTTGTTGAACGCGGAGCTAAAAAACAAGTTCTTTCACAAATCGACATAAATACCATTGAGCGTGTTGAGATTGTAGAAGGACCAATGTCGGTAATATATGGAACTGATGCTTTGGCAGGTGTTATCAACATTATCACTCGCAAGCGTGGCAAAGAGGGTATAAATATCGGTGCACGTTTACACGAAGAGAGCGTGGGCAGCGAATATAATTTTTTTACAGGAAAGGGTATTCACAATCAGCATCTACTGTTGGGATACACAATGAAAAACGGGTTGTATGGTGATGCCGGATTTACTCACAACGGATTTGGTGGTTGGCGTGGAAATGAGAGCGGCAGGGCCCTGCGTTTTCAATCCAAAGAACAATATATTACAAGTGGAACATTGGGTTATATTGCAGATAAATGGAAGATATCTTACAAACCCAATTTCGTACATGAAAACATACTTACACTTGGTAATGTTAATGAATTGACGAATACAGCAGTAGATAAGGAATTTATAGTGAAGCGATTTACGCAGCAGTTATATTGCGATATTGATGCTTCGAAAAAACTGCGTTTTAACCTTGCTGCAAGCTATCAGAGCTATAAACGCCGTACCCGAACGACAACACTTGATATTGCCACCGGAAAACGAACTTTGGCAATAGGAGAAGAAGGCCTACAGGATGAAACAGGCTTTAATCTTATTTTCGGGCGATTGACAGCCGTGTGGCAGATATTTGACAAACTGACACTGCAACCCGGACTTGAATATCAGGCAAGTAAAGGAGAGGGCGATCGCATAGATGGAGAACGCTCAATTAATCAAACTGCTCTTTTTTTGTCAGCGGAATATAAACCAATTGAGTGGTTTAGTGCAAGAGCAGGAGTTCGCTCAACCATTAATTCAAGTTACAAAGCACCCAAAGCCATTCCATCCATTAATTTTAAATTCGGAATCGTGCCTGCTATGGATTTACGACTCTCTTACGGCCGTGGTTTTCGTGCACCTACGCTACAAGAGCTTTACTTTTCGTTTCATAATGCAAACCACAACATTGACGGAAATCCAGACCTGAAAGCCGAACATTCCGATAGTTTTTTGGCTTCGTGGGTATGGCGCATAGTGCATAATAAACAAACACGATATACGCTTACAGTTTCGGGTTATTATAATGATTTCAAAAACCGAATAACCATGATGAGACGTGCCGATAAACCCGAATTTATAACCTACGGCAATATAGGAAAATACAAAACGACCGGTTTCTCTGTCGAAAATGCTTTCACGTGGAAAAACCTATCGGCCAATGTGAATTTCATAATGGTTGGACGATACAATTTGTTAAATGAAGAAGAGCAATGGCAAACTGCCAGTATGACCGATTTCAGATTTTCGCCTGAATTATCTGCAAGCATAAATTATAACTTAGAAAAAATAGCATTGATTAGCCTATTCTATAAATATACGGGAAAACGACATGAATACCGTATAGTCGGAAACGAACCCGTTTTACAAGGGCTGAACGATTACCATTGGTGTGACATAACTTTATCGCGTCCAATTGTGAAGTACTTGACGGTAACTCTCGGTGTGCGAAATCTTTTCAATATAACTGAGGTTTCGAGTACCATACCCGGAAGCAGTAGCGGCCACGGCACCTCCGGAGGCAGTGCGCAATTGGGGTACGGACGCTCTTTCTTTGCAGGCTTAACGTTCGATTTAGGAAGATAGTTTTTAATACCGAGGGCAGAAGCCCGAGGCAAAAAAGCAATATAAACACAAATCATAAATAATATAAATGCGTATAACCAATTATGAAATTAAAAATTAAATTTCTTTTTCCATTCTTAATGGCTTTGATATTGCTAAATTATGGTTGCGAGGAACCCGATCCACCACTACCCGATAATATCCTTTCATTTGCTGTTTCAGAGCAGGGTTTTGATAGTAATGAAACATCAAAAGCTATTCCCGTAATAACATCACGGGCAGTTGAGACAACCTCTCAGGTAACAATAGCTGTAATTGAAGGGGGAGTTGCCTATGGTGAACATTATACAACTGAGCCGGCTATGGATAACGGGAAAGTGATTCTTACAATTCCCGAAGGACAAATGGAGGTAGCCTTGACGGTAAAGAAAGTGTCAAATATTTTCTTAGAAGGCAATGAGACTCTTCAATTTTCAGTTGAAACTGCAACCGGTGATATAGTTGTTGATAAAACGAAAACAACTATACTGAAGTTCGGCGCTATCCTCTCTCAAGGCGATATGATGACGATACAGGGCAAGTTAGATGCCGAAGAAAAAGTTGTAGAGCCGGTGTATATTGATTTTAGTCAAAACCAACAGCAGCGAATGGCAGAAATGCCCTATACGTTAGGTTTCTATTGTGGGGATGATTTCAGAGTGTTGCTGAATAATACTGATAAAGTAAAAGCAACTTTTGCCGGAAAAACCTACGAAACAGCTAAAACTGATATCAAGGATGTAACTCTTAGCGATGCGGACGAAGTGATAAATATTGGTGCAGATGGAATGATGACCCCGTTAGATATTTCTGCTATAGACGATGCGACCGGAAAACTAGAGGGAACTGTTTTTCGGAAAGTGTCCGAAAAAACCTCAGAAAACAAGGTTTATTTCGTGGCAATAGGGACAGCCCCTAAAGAGGAGTGGTATAAGGTTAAAGTGGACCGTGAAAATAAAGGATATCGTGTGCAATATGCGCTTATCGGTTCAAAAGAGATAACAACCATAGATATAGAAAAGAAAAAAGGTTATAATCTGGTTGGATTAAACTTAAAGACCGGAAAGATAGTGCTACGTGAACCCGAATCTAACAAGTGGGATATACTCTATAGCCCCGGTATGGCTGTTACTGCTATGACGATGGGCGGTGGTCCTGCAACACCCAAGCCCTATTTTATGCAAGATTTGATTTTTATCAACAATCTCGCGGGTGTGCAAGCGGCGGAAATTTCAACAGAAGATATCAAGAAAGATGGAAAAATTGTTGTGAAAGGAATTGCTTACACAGACTTTTCCAACCAACACTTGAATGATGTGAAGTTTTCTGACGACAGGAGTGTTATAGGAGCAAATTGGCGTAGCGTTTTTAAAGGAGTTAATGGTAAGGTTTTCTATGTGGTAAAAGATGTTGCCGGTAATGTGTATAAACTTCGTTTCCTTAAAATGGGTGTTGCTGGCGATGGAGGTGTGCGTGGAAGACCCGAAATGGAATATGCGCTTGTAAAATAGATAATTTATAACCCTGACAATTAGAACTGTGTATGCTGATAAAGAGTTTTTTATCTGCATACACTTTCTTGGTAAAAGTAAAATCCGTTTCTCTATGACTAAAAAAACTGCTCTTATCGGTATAGCATCGTTTCTTATCGTGCTTTTCACGATGCCGCTCGGGCATGCGCTGATGATACTTATGGAACATTTGCTCGATAAACAATCTCTCTACTACGTCGCTTTCGCGATGGGTGCGGTGGGACTTGTGCTTACTATAGCCGGTGTGTTTGTAAACGGTGATACTCGTCAAACTCTTTTTGGGCTTTTTGGCGGACTTCTGTTTTGGACAGGTTGGATAGAGTTCGGTTATGTCTATTTTGCCAATCGCTATGGCGTGCAACCGCTCGTTGATGCAGCAGGCGAAGTGATTACCAAACCCGAATACCTTATTATGCCTTCATCTATTGGCTTTTGGGTAATGTTTATGTTGCTCTATCTGTTTAGCATAAAAAGCGGGTGCCGTATGTTTAAGTATCTGCAAAAAATATTTTTTCGAAAAAGTAAGGTTTATGCAGAGATAAAGCCGATAACACGCCACACATCTATTGTTACGTTTATGGAACTGAACCTAATGATGTGGACTTGCTATTTGGTATTGCTTTTTTGTTATGATGACCATTTCCTTGGCGAACGACATCCCGTAACTACACTTATTGCAGCTATATGTTTGGCAGGCTCTATCTATATGTTTATCAAATTAATCAAAATTCCACAGTGGGGATATTCCATTCGATATGCCATAGCTACGGTTATCGTCTTTTGGACATTTGTGGAGATTTTGGGCAGGCGTGACGTGTTCAAAGAGATATGGGTGCATCCGCTCGAATATAAATATGAAATGATAACGATACTTGCGTCGCTTATCGTATTGCTTTTCTTTCTTGTTTACAATTCATCTAAAAGAAAACGAAATGAGATATCGCAGGATAATGAGAAAAACTAATCACATTTATTTTTAAATCAAGAAACACTAAACAAAACGACTATATGAAAATCCGGTTTTCAAACTTTCGACTTTCTAAAAAAATACTAATTCTTGCAATTACTGCGCTTATTGTAGTGTTTGGACTTTTTTTTACTTACGCTAAGTTGGTTTCGCCTACACGAATAGCGTTGGTTAATTTTCAACCCTATATGGCTACAAGCATTCAACTTGCCAATACCGATAAGTTTATTAAATACGAAAATGTATCGTTAGAGGAGTTGAACAAACTAAGCTCTACTGATTTTGTTCTTGCTTTCGGGATGGGATTGAAAATGAGTGCCGGACAGCGTGATCAATTACAAAAAGCAATAGATAAAGGTGTTGAAGTGAATGTGGTTTTACCCACTTCTCCGGACAATATGATATCCACGCTTGATAGTATTCAAAAGGCAACTGTGACGGATTATATTAATAATGGCGGAAAAAAGAACTACCAAAGCCTTGCGCGCTATATCCGTGCGGAAATTGATAAGAAAAAGATGTTCGTCACACAGCCGGATTTGGTTATGGAGACACCTGACGATGTGCTTTATCATTTAGATGAAGAACAGTCATTTGCAACAGTGGAAAAATATGAAAATTATCTACGTGACAAGAAAATCTTTAAACCGGATGCACCTAAAATAGCGATGGTAGGTGGTTTTAATGACCCTTTTAGTGGCAATCGTGATAATATCGACAGCATAATTGTTAGTTTTGAACGTGCGGGATTTAATTTTTATCCTATAAGTTCCAATCGTAAACGAATAGAGTTTTTGAAAGAAATAAACCCCGATGCAGTTATCTATTTTGCACACGGACGTTTGGCAATTGGACAAAGCGATGCCGCTGTCGATTGGCTGAAAAGTCGTAATATCCCGATTTTTGCACCGCTTTCTATTTTGCAAACACAAGATAAATGGGAAGAAGATAAAATGGGAATGTTTGGCGGATTCCTTTCTCAAAGTATTGTTATGCCTGAATTGGACGGTGGAATTTATCCCTATGTTCTGAATGTGCAAGAGATTGATAAGCGTGGGCTTTATCGTTTTAAGGCTATTCCCGAAAGGTTGAAAACTTTCACGGAAATTGTTTCCAACTATATTCGATTAAAGGGTAAGAGCAATTCAGATAAGAAAGTGGCCATTTTCTACTTCAAAGGTCCTGGACAAAGTGCGCTTACCGCACAAGGATTGGAAACGCCGCAATCGCTTTACAATCTACTTAAACGATTGAAAGCCGAAGGATACAAAATCGACAATCTGCCTGCCGATGAAAAGGCTTTTGAAAACTTGTTGATGTCGCAGGGAGCGGTATTCAGTCCTTATGCCGAAGGAGCTTTTGACGATTATCTGAAAAACGGAAAACCTTTGCTGATTGAAAAAAGTGATTACGAAATCTGGGTTAAACAATCGATGCCTGCTACGAGCTATGAAGAAGTTGTTGCTCAATATGGTGATGCACCGGGCAGTTATATGGCAGTTAATAAAAACGACAAACAGCACCTTGCCGTTGCCGCCATTCAGCTTGGAAATGTTGCACTTTTACCGCAACCGATGGCAGGGTTGGGCGATGACTCTTTTGAAGTAGTTCACGGTGCAAAAATGGCACCACCACATAGCTATATAGCACCTTATCTGTGGGTACAACATGGCTTTAAAGCCGATGCAATGGTGCATTTCGGTACGCACGGCAGTTTGGAATTTACACCGCAGAAGCAAGTGGCTCTCAGCAGTTACGACTGGGGTGATATACTTGTGGGTAGCGTTCCGCACTTTTACTATTATACCATTGGAAATATAGGAGAAAGTGTGATGGCGAAACGTCGTTCGTATGCAATGTTGATATCCTATATTACACCTGCTTTTAGCGAAACCAAAACCCGCACCCAATACAAAGCTTTTAATGATGCTGTGAATGCATATTACAAAGCCGATCCGATTGTGAAAGATAAAGCATCGTTGCGTGTGAAGAGGGTGGCGGTCGAGATGGGTTTGCATCGTTTTTTGCGACTTGACAGTATTTTGACGAAAGCTTACAGTGAAGAAGAGATTGAACGCTTGGAAAACTTCGCTGAAGAGATAGCGAATGAAAAAATGACGGGAACATTTTACACTACCGGAGTTCCTTATAGTTCCGAAAAAATCAAATCGACCGTGATGGCAATGAGTGCCGACCCTATCGCGTATAGCCTTGCCGCGTTAGACAGGCAGAACGGAAAAGTAACCGAAAAGCAGCTCAAAAACAATGTCTATTTTACGCAGCGATACTTAAACCCCGCTAAAGGCATCGTAAACCAAATTCTTAGCGGAGCAAAAGTTGATAGTAATTATGTGGCAAAGATAGCAGGCATTTCGACCGATGAAATTGCTAAATCAAAACAAATTCTTACACCGCCTCAACGCAATATGATGGCGGCTGCAAATTCATCAGCAAAAGCGACTGACCCGAAAAAATCGGGACACCCTTCATGGATACCTAAAACAGGAAAACGTCCTAAAAGCAGTATGAAGAGTGCCAATGAGAAATCTGAAAATAGTGAGGAGCAATCTGCAAACAGCGAGAAAAAACAAGAAGTTCATGGATATAGCGGTGCTACTCCAAAAACCTACACCGAAGAAGAGAAAAATCGTGCTCGTGCCATTGTAGAAATAGAACGTACGATTACTAACGTGTCAGCGTACAAAGCGGCACTGTTGCAAAGTCCCGAAATGGAGTTGCAGGCTTTTTTGAATGCGCTTTCGGGTGGTTATATCGCACCTTCGTCGGGCGGAGATGCAGTTGCCAATCCACGAGCTGTGCCGACAGGCAACAATATGTATTCAATAAATGCCGAAGCTACACCTTCCGAAGTGGCTTGGGACAAGGGAGTAGCTCTTGCCAATGCTACCATAGAGCAGTATCGCAAGCAACACGATGGAGAGTATCCGCGAAAGGTAAGCTATACGTTTTGGAGCAGCGAGTTTATCGAAAGCGAAGGAGCTACCATTGCACAAACACTCTATATGCTCGGTGTGGAGCCTGTAAGAGATGCTTTCGGACGTGTGTCCGACTTACGTCTGATTCCGGCAGAGCAACTTGGTCGTCCACGTATCGATGTGGTGGTGCAGACTTCCGGACAGTTTAGAGATATCGCGGCATCGCGCCTTGCGCTTATAAGCCGTGCGGTAGAAATGGCAAGTAAAGCAGAAGACGGTAAAACCGATAATTTTGTGAAGAACAGTACTATTGAGATAGAACGTCAACTTGTGGAGAAGGGGTTATCGCCTAAAAAAGCTCGCGAACTATCGAAGCGTCGTGTGTTTGGCGGTATTAACGGAATGTATGGCACAGGTATTCAAGAGATGATAACCTCAAGCGACCGATGGGAAAATGAGAAAGAGATAGCGGATGTTTATCTTAACAATATGGGTGCATCATACGGATATGATAAATCGTGGGGCGAGTTCGATAAAGATTTGTTGCGTGCTGTGTTGCACAATACGGATGCCATTGTTCAGCCGCGCCAAAGCAACACGTGGGGAGCGTTGAGCCTTGACCACGTCTATGAATTTATGGGCGGAATGAACCTTACCATTCGCAACGTTACGGGAAAAGACCCTGATGCCTTTTTTGCAGATTATCGCAACCGCAACAATATGCGTATGCAGGATTTGAAAGAAGCAATCGGCGTGGAAGCCAACTCAACTGTTTTCAATCCCGAATATATGAAAGAGATTGTAAAAGGCGGCTCGTCAAGTGCCGGACGAATAGAAGAGTTGGTTACCAATACTTTCGGATGGAACGTCGCCAAACCCGATGTTATTGATAACGAAATGTGGGACGAGATGTATAATGTTTTTGTGAAAGATAAGTTCAATGTCGGTACGCAAGACTTTTTCGAGCGTGAAAATCCCGCATCGTTGCAGGAAATTACTGCCGTGATGATGGAGTCTGCACGCAAAGGAATGTGGAAAGCCACTGAACAACAGCTTAAAGATATTGCCGAACTTCATACTCAGTTGGTAAACAGACATGGAGCAAGTGGTAAAGGATTTTCGGGTGGAAACAAAAAGCTACAAGAATTTATCGTCGCCAAAACCGATGCTCAAACGGCATCGCAATATAAGCAGGCAATAAGCAAAATGGAAAAATCGACCAATGTTTCCGCCGACAACAAAGGGATGGTGTTGAGAAAAGATAATCTTTCTATGCGGCAGGACGCAAACAGAATTTTGCTCAATGGCGGAATAGTTGTAAGTGCGGTTTTGGTAACATTTATCATAGTCATATTGCTTGTTCGTAAAAGAAGAAAAAAGAGTTAAATACAAAATGGAGTATATTGTATCGGTTCTGATTTTATTCATATTGCTCAATACCACATTAAAAATTAGTTTTTGGCATTGGTGGCAGGTGCTGTTGTTTTCAGCAATATCAGGTCTCTTTGTCCTTGCAATAACTTCGTATGCAGCAGAGCAGTCTAAATCTGAAATAACCGCGTGGCTGAATAATCCCAAAGAAATGCAGAATGTAGCTGTGCTTATTACAATAGAATCTGTTATGATTTTTGAATATGTGTTTTTGAAGTTGCGACAGTCGTTGGGAACAAAAGTTAGAAAATACCTGATGTCCATTTTGACAATTTACCCAAGTTTGTTGTTATTTCCCATCCTCTATTTCGTGTTGGCACAATTGTTTTTTTCCCTTCCCGGTGTATCCTTCAGCACCATTGCGTATGTTTTGGCGATAGGTGTTTTTATATTTTTGCCCTTGTTTTCTTGGGGCTTCACCAAGCTTTTACCGGAAGAGGAGTTGCGTTTGGAGGTAATGTTTATTGTGAATTTATTTGTTTGTATAATAGGACTCATAACTACCGTAAACGGAGAAACGACATACGCACCAATTGAACAGCCATTTAATATAAAGGCAATACTGGTGGCTGTGTTGTTGTTTTTGTTGCTTTTTATCATTGGTTTTATATGGAAGAAACACAAAAAGGTAAAGACATAATTCGCATTTACAAACAATAATTTTTAATTTAACTTATAATTATTTTATATGGAATTTATTTCAAAAGCATTATTTTGGGTTGCTAATAGTTTGCTTATTCCTGATATTATTTTGCTGCTGTTCCTGTTCGGGCGCTCAATATTACATATCGGCAGTATTTATAGTCAATACATAATAAAACGTAAGATTGATA